>Ga0163144_10000515_pt1 | contig 89664 bp, 71 predicted proteins | sample OliLak19BULKMAT1_FD_123175 | JGI IMG/M metagenome (GOLD analysis project Ga0163144, IMG submission 123175) | Freshwater microbial mat bacterial communities from Lake Vanda, McMurdo Dry Valleys, Antarctica - Oligotrophic Lake LV.19.BULKMAT1 | ecosystem: Environmental > Aquatic > Freshwater >...
AGACAGCGAGACAGCGAGACAGCGAGACAGCGAGACAGCGAGACAGCGAGACAGCGAGACAGCGAGACAGCGAGACAGCGAGACAGCGGAATTGTAAAACTACGTGGTGTGGAAGAGGCCGCATTCGGGGCATTGGGCGTGGGGGGAGCCTTGGAGGTCATAGCCGCAAGTGATGCAGTGGGCGGGGCGTGGGCGCGGGAGAGCGAGTACAACGAGGGTTGCGCTGAGGAATGAGGCCGCGCAGAGGATGGCGGGGTCGAGGCGGTCGTCGTTCACAAACGGCAGGGTAATGGCGGCGATGGCGAGGCATGTGGCGGCGGTTGCGACGCCGGCGAGGGCGTTGCCGGGGCTGGACCGGGCGCGGTGATCAAAGGATCGTCGCGGGCGCAGGCGGTTGATGAGGTCTGCCGCGAGCCAGACGGCGGCGGTGGGCGCGAGCACCATGGCGGCGGCCAGGTAGAACCACGACGGGGTTTGGCGTAGCCATTCCCAGGCCAAGGCACAGGCGATTGCGAGGGTCATGGTGTAGGCGGTGAGTGCGCTGATTGCGAAGGTGTACATCTCGGGCTCCTGGGGTGCTCCTGTCCTTCATCAGTTGGAGGGGGCGGTCGGCGGTTGGGCGGGGGGCTGGATGCAGACGTCGCCCAAGATCATCAGACCGGGCATGGGCACCGGCTGGGGCGAGATGCGGCGGGCGATGGCGGCGAACGGCTCGAGGGCGCGGATTCGGGCGGTTTCCCAAGGCTCTTTGCGCCCCGAGGCCCAGAGGGCGGCGCCGGTGAGCAGGAAGGCGACGAGCGCGGCGGTGCGGGCTGCGACTTTCAGGGCACGCTCGCGGGCGGCACGCAGACCGACGGGGCAGTCTTTCGTGAGCACGGTGCCATCGGCGCGGCGGTAGAGGATTCCGCACAGGCGGCCGGTTGAGGTACGCACCAATCGCTCGGCCTCGGACTGGGACAGTGCCGCGAAGTTGTGGACGTGGAGGTTGCAGGATTGGCAGAAGCGCTGCTTGTTGTCGCCCTTCATGTCTTCCCAGCGCATGGGGCACGGGGAGGCGATGCGGAGGTTATTGAGGACGCTCAGGTGAGTAGGAGGCATGCGGGGTGATACACGCCCGGGGTGCTGAGGTTCCATCGCTGCGGGGCGGTTGTGACAGTCGCGTGACACGGCGGGGCGACCGCTCGCCGGGGTTCCCATAAGACCGCTGGGGGCGGGCGCGGGGCTCAGGCGGTCCAGTTGCCGGCGTAGTCCGACTTGAACGGGGCGCCGTCGCGCTGGGCGAGTTCGAAGATGCGCTTGGCGATCTGGCGGAGGTGGAGGGCGTCGTGCGCTGCCCAGGAAGTGAGGAGATCGCCGGCGCCTATCGGGCCGAACTTCGGGTGTGGGTGCGCTGTGGCCCAGAGGGGGTCCGGCAGGGCTCGCAGCACCCCGATGGAGCGGGATCGCTCGGCGCAGAACCTCGCGGTGGAAGCGGCGAGGTCCTGCTCGTTGTAGCGGCGGTCGCGTGCCCAGCCCTCTGGGTCGATGGCGGGCCAGGGAGCGGTGGGGTCACGCAGGGTTAAGAGGACCCGGGTGCGGAAGTCGAGAACCTCTTCATCGGCGAGGTGACAAACGACTTCGAGGATGGACCAGGCGCCGCCGACGGGCTTCCAACGGGCGTCATCGGCCGAGACGCAGGCGACAGCCGCGGTGAGCGCGGCGGGGAAGGCTTCGAGGCGTGCGATGAGGGCGGGGGCATGCATGGGGGGAAGTGGTGCGGTGGCAGCGTGGTGCAGTGGCGGAGTGCAATGGCAAGATCAAGAACTGCCGGCGCGCATGCGTTCCAGGCCTTCGGGGAAGGGGAAGCTGGGGAAGACGCCGATGTGGCCGAACTTCCACATGGAAGGGGCGGTGTAGACATCGCCGCGGAAGCCGGCGGTGTGCATGGTGCGGAGGACCGATTCGAAGCTGGGCTCGCGTCCATCTGGCCCGATGAGGCGGTTGGCCTTGGCGTTGAGGAACGAGACGCAGGCGGCGGGCAGTCGCTCGCGCCGGTCGCTGAGCATCTTGGCGACGGTGCGGAACCCCTTGGAGAGGTCATCGAGCGTGAAGTGGGCGCGGCCCTTGGGCCTCAGGATGGCGAGGATGAGCAGGCTGTCGAGGTCGAACTTGAGGACGAAGGGCTCTTTGTCGGCGGCGGCATGGATGCCGACGGATTCCTGGAACATCTTGGCGTAACTGGAGACGCTCTTGGCGGTCCACTGGCTGGTCTGCATGAGTTCCACGAGCTGGGCGATGATGCCGTGGCCGTTGTCCTGGTCGTTGACCCCGCAGACCACGGTTCGGTAGCGTCGCTCGATGAGGTCGTTCAGGAGGTCCTGGCCCCAGAGGATGCGGATGCTGTCGCGGCCTTCGCCCCCCCCACCACCACCCGCCCGGCCCCCGCCGCTCGCTCCGGCCGGCGCGGAGGTAGCGGGTTGGCCCGGGAGCAGGGTGACGCGGTCGGGGAACTGGTCGGACTTGAGCAAGTTTTCGGCATCGTCGTCGTAAAGGCGGACCTGGGCGGTTCCGGTGCGGGTCGAAAGTGCGGACATGAAAGAGGTCTCCTGGTCTGACGGTGCGGTCGAAGAGTGAAGTGTACCTTGAACCGGGCCGGGCGGGCCAGCGGGTGCCACGGCGGGGCCGGGCGGGCACTCGCGACGGGCGGCGTGGTGAACACGCAATGATATCGCGGCATGCCGGGAACCGATCTCGACGTGGTGCGTTATAAGCGTGAGTGAGGGCAACGTTTTCAACCACCGCCCACGACATTGACCTGTGCACCGATGGATGCCCGTGGCAGATCCTGGGCAGCAAGTCGGGGCATTGCCGCGGCGTGGTGTTCAAGAGCGAAACCGTGACGATGGGGTTCACGCGGTGCAAGCCCGTGGACGCTTTGCGCGGGCCCGAGCAACTGGCGGTGGCGAACATCCTGACGTTTCCGCGGTCGGGCGTCTTCCAGATGCACGTGGACGGGCAGACGTACATCGCCGATCCCAACCAGGTCTTGTTCAGCAATCAGAGCGACACGTTCCGGACGAGCCACCCCGGCGCGGGCGGCGACACGACGGTCTGGATGAGTTTCTCGCGCCCGGTGCTGGTGGATGCGCTCCGACCCTATGACCCGGGGGCGGAGGACCGCGAGGGCTCGATGTTCACGCTGCGGCACGCGGTGTGCGAGCCCGGCCGGTTTCTGATGCAGCACGCGCTCTTTGAGTACGGCGCCTCCGGCGGCGCGGTTGACCCTGTGTTTCTCGATGAATCGCTGTGCCTGCTGCTGGGACGAGTGGTGGCCGATTCGTACCGGGCGCGGGGTGTGCGGCCCACCCCCTCGCGGCCGGAGACGACGCGGGTGCGGGCGGCGTTTGTGGAGGCGGTCAAGGAACTGCTGGCCACCAGGCTGACGGAGCGGTTGACACTCGCCATGATTGCCGCGCACGTGCACGTTTCGCAGTTCCATCTGTGCCGCACGTTTCGGGCGCACACGGGGCTGCCGCTGCACCGGTACCTGAGCATGCTGCGCCTCCGGTACACGGTGTCTCGCCTGTGCGAGCACAGCGACGACCTGGCTCGCCTGGCGCTGGACGCGGGCTTCTCCGGGCACAGCCACTTTGCGGATGCGTTCCGGCGCGAGTTTGGAGTTCCGCCTTCGGTGCTGCGGGACAGGCTCGGCAGCGGGCAGCAGCGGGCGATGATTGATCGGCTGTAGGTCTAAACAAGTTGGCTGGTCGGTGCGCGGCCATGCGGCCGGTTTCTTGCTGCGCGTTGCAAGGCGGTTGGGTGAGCGGCGGGTGGCCGCGGGGGTTGTCTACCCAGGTAGATGTCGTGACGGGGTGTTTCCGTCGCTGAAAAGTCGCGGATGACGGCAGAATGGCAAGATTGGGATGGTCGGTGAGGTCGGCGGGATCAGCAGTTTCCGCCGACCAGGACCCTGAAGAAGGACTCGATGTCCAAGTCGGTTCCAGTGTCGCCGTCGCCGTTGAAGTCGGCGTTGCCGCATGTGGGGCAGCAGTTGCCGGCGAGGCAGGCGAAGAAGGCGGCGATATCGGCATCGGTGCCGGTAGTGCCGTCGTGGTCGAAGTCGGCGTCGCAGTGCTCGCATGCCGTGGTCCAACGCGCGAAGTTTACGGAGACATGGCCTCCCGCTGTGGTGAAAAATTTTCCGCCCGCGACCAAGTCGCCGTTTGGCAGGACGGCCAGTGAGCAGACGTCGCGGTTCATTCCAGTGCCGAGAGCCGACCACGCTGTTCCGTTCCAACGGGCGATATGGCTTGCGGCCACCGTTCCGGCGACTGCGAAGGAACCGCCCGCGACCAGGTTGCCGTTGGGTAGGAGACCCAGCGCGGAGACGTAGCCGTATATACCTGCGCCCAGTGCGGACCAGGCCGCGCCGTCCCAGCGGGCTATGGAGTTCACAATCACACCCCCGGCGGTCTGGAAGTCCCCGCCCGCCACCAAGTCGCCATTAGGCAAGACCATCAGCGCGTGGACTGGTGTGATCATTCCCGTGCCGAGGGCAGACCAGGCCGAACCGTTCCAGCGGGCAATGCATCTCGCGGTCACACCCCCGGCGGTGTTGAAGTTCCCCCCCGCCACAAGATCGCCGTTGGGCAGGACAGCCAGCGCGCGGATAGTCGTCGTGGATCCACCGCTAGAAACACCGGATCCAAGCGGGGCCCAAACTGCGCCGTTCCAGCTCGCTATCGAGTTCGCGCTCGCTCCCCCGGCGGTGGTGAACTGGCCACCCGCCACGAGGTCCCCGTTTGGCAGGACTGCCAGTGCGTGGACTGTAGCGGGGAAGTACCAGGGAGCGTTGCCCACGCCGGTGCCGACCGTGGACCAAGCCGCGCCGTTCCAGCGCGCGATGCTATGTGCAGTCACGCCCCCGGCGGTGGTAAAGCTTCCGCCCGCCACCAAGTCGCTGTTGGGCAAGACCGCCAGCGCGAAGGCGCTGCCGTCGTGCACCCCGGTGCCGAGCGCCGCCCAGGCCGAGCCGTTCCAGCGGGCGATCATGCCTGCGTCCCCGCTCTGGGTTGCGGAGAAGTGCCCACCCGCGACCAAGTCGCCATTTGGCAGCACTTTCAGCGCATTGAGGTAGTACTCGGTGCCGGGCGCGAGCGTGGACCAGGCCGTGCCGTTCCAGCGCAAGATACCTCTGACGCCCACGCCACCGCCGCTGGTGAAGGCCCCACCCACAATTACATCGCCATTAGGAACGATCGCTAGCGCCTTGACGCCGTCAAAGCCGGCGTATCCACCGCTCGGGCTTGCACCCAGCGCGGACCAATCTGTGCCATTCCATCGCGCCACATGGTTGGCGCTGACGCTCCCGGCGGCAGAGAATCGGCCGCCCGCCACCAAGTCGCCATTGGATAGAACGATCACTGAGAAGACAAAGTCATTCACACCCGCGCCGAGCGGGGACCAGAGCCCGTCGGCATCGCAGCGAGCGATGTGGTTGGCAGTCACGCCACCGGCGGCAGTAAAGTTACCCCCCGCGACCAGGTCGCCGCTTGGCAGGACCGCAAGATCGGACACACCACCATTCAGGCCCGTGCTGTGAGCTGACCATGCTGTGCCATTCCAGCGGGCAACGTAGTAGCTTCCATTCACGCCGCCGGCGATGTGGAAGCCCCCGCCCGCTACCAGGTCGCCGCCGGGAAGGACAGCCAGCGCGGAGACGACGCCGTTGAGACCCGGGCCGAGGCTGGACCACGCCGTGCCATTCCAGCGAGCGACAAAGTTGGCGGGGCCGTAGCCAGCGTTGCGGAAACTTCCGCCCGCCACCAGTTCTCCATTGGGCAGGACTGCCAGCGCATAGACCGGTTCGTCCATTCCCAAACCGAGGGCGGACCAAGCCTGGCCGTCCCAGCGCGCGATGTAGTTGGCGTACACTCCGCCCGCGATTGTGAAGTCACCGCCCGCCACCAGGTCGCCGTTGGGCAGGGCGGCTAGCGCGTTCACGCGCCCGTCCAAGCCCGTGCCAAGGGCGGACCACTCCTCCGTCGCGGGGTTCCAGGTGCCAATATTTTGGGCCTCGGTGCCGCCCGCGACGGTGAACCAACCTCCCGCCACCAGCACCTCTGGCAGGGGACCGGGCCCATCGGGGTCCCAGTTCAGCAAGGCGTCGACGGTTCCATTCACCCCGGGCACCCCACTTCCCGGCAACCACCGGCCTTCACAAGGACCCTGCGCTTGGGTCGCGGTCGTGGGGACACCACCAAGAATGACCACCAACATAGCGATGACGGCACATGCGCGAACTTCCACGGGCGGACGGCGTGGGCCTGCGTGCATGCTGGCGGTCGCGCGATGAATGTTGAGCTTCATGTTCTTCCCGTCGCTAAGCCCACAGCCCATCTACTTCGTTTACGCTCCGATCTGATTGAATCGCTTCGCTCCGGTTCAGCAGTTTCCCCCCGGCCAGCACGCGAGAGGCGAGGGGATCAGCACGCGGCGTGAGCATGGTCATGAGAAGGCGTTGCGGCAAGGAGATCATTTGGCAGGGCTCATCGCTGCGAGAGTTGGGAGCCGACATGTAGAGCGTACCGGGAAATGGCGGGTGCGGCCAGGGAAAAACTGAAGCCGTCACACCGGGCTGCCGCTCGGTGATATTGACGGCCGCCGCGGCTGCGGAGCGAAGCGGCGATACCACGCCTCTGGCGGGGCGGGTCGTACCCGACAGTGGCGAGCTTCATTTGGGTTCTCTCGCACTCCACGGGCTGCGTCGTAGGCCAGGGCGTGGTACACGTTCGGCCAAGGCCCGCCAACGAACCGCTGATTCCAGGCGGTCCCGTTCCATTCCCAGGTCTCGTCAGTCAGCCCTATATCGAAGTCGGTAGAGCCTCCGAAGAGCACCGTCACACCGCGGGCGGCGTCGTAGGCCATGGCGTGAGAGTGCCGGGCGGTGGGTTGCCGTGGAATCCACTGGACAGGCTGCGCGTGGGCAGGCGCAAGGGTGAGCGTGCACATCACAGCCGCCACGAGCAGGAGACAAGACTTCCTCGGGCCAAGGTGATCCCGTTTGGCAGTGTACATCGGGTCGCGGCTTGATGCCCCTGTCCCGGGTGGGTTCTGGTTGATTAGCGTCCGAGAAGAGGGGGCTGGGGGCCGCGCGGGGGGCGGGGGCGCGAGGGGGCGGGTCCAGCTACATCGAGGGTGCGTTTGTGTCGATAGGCACGGTGGCTTCTCCGGCGCGTGACGGGGTGGCGGTCGCACTGCGGGCAATCCCCACAGGTGCGCGGGTGGGCATTCTCTGGAGTCCTGACAGCGTCGGACAAGCCTGATGCACAGCCTGCGAACGCAACTCGCGACGTACGTTCTGGTGATGAGCGCCCTGGTGGCGATCACGTCGCTGGGGTTCTCGGTCTTCATGCAGGACCGGCTGCTGGAGAACCGGCTGATCAATACGGCGCACACGACTTCGGGCGGACTCGCCCGGGCCGTTGCGGGGAGCATGGCGGCCAACGACGTGGCGGCGGTCAGCCGGACGCTGGAGGAGTTGCACTATCCGTTTGATGTGCTGCGGGTGGTGGTGCTGGACAAGTACCTGCGTGAGGTGGCGCAGGTTCCCTCGGCTGAGCGGCAGGCGGCGGAGGAAGCCGCGACCAACGCTCACGACGGGCTGTCGGGCGCGGTGAGCCGGGCGTTGCGGCGGGTGTATGCGCCGATCGACGACATCACTTCGATCATGGGGGCCGACCACGAGTACCTGGGGCAGGTACGGGTGGAGATGAGCAACCGGGACCGGGCGGAGACGGCGGCGGCGGCGCTGCTGCCGGGCGTGGCGGTGTCGCTGGTGATTCTGTGCACGGCGATGGTGGTGACGTCCATCGCGGGCAAGCGACTGCTGGGGCACCTGTCGCAGGTGGAGCGGGCGGTGCTGGGGGCGGCGGGGGGCGACTTTACGATCCGGCTTCCTGCCGAGCGGCTGGGGCCGTTCCGGGCGGTGGGGAACGCGATCAATGAGGTAGGGACACGGCTGTCCTCGATGGCGGCCTCGACCAGTTTTATCAACAACGTCGTGCAGTCGATGGTGGACACGCTGATCGTCGTGGACCAGCAGGCGAAGATGAAGGCCATCAACCAGGCGACGATGGACCTCCTGGGGTACACCGAGGCGGAACTGGTGGGACGGACGGCGAGCCTGATCTGCCTGGCGGATGGGCACTACCTGACGGCCAGCCACCTGGAGCAGTTGCTGGGGCACGGCTCGAAGAAGGACCACGAGGTGATCTACATCAGGAAGGACGGGCGGCGGGTGCCCATCAGCCTGTCGGGGTCGGCGATCAAGGACAGCGTGGGGCGGACCACGGGGTATGTCTGCATCGGCACGGACATCGCGCACCGCAAGGACGCGGAGGCGGAGCGGGAGAAGCTGCACAAGCAACTGATGACCACGTCGCGCCAGGCGGGCATGGCGGAGGTTGCGACGGGGGTGCTGCACAACGTGGGCAACGTGCTCAACAGCGTGAACGTGTCGGCTTCTGTGGTGGAAGAGACGATCCGCAAGTCCAAGGTGCTGAAGGTGGCCCAGGTGGCGGAGTTGATGACCAGCCACGAGGCGGACCTGGGCGTGTACATCACGACCGACGAAAAGGGCAAGATGCTCCCCAAGTACCTGATGCAGCTCTCCAAGCACCTGGGCGAGGAGCAGGAGCGCCTGCTCGAAGAGGTACGGGGACTCTCCAACCACATCGGGCACATCAAGGACATCATCAGCGTTCAGCAGTCGATCTCGAAGACGGCGGGCGTGGTCGAGAGCGTGGACATGCGTGACCTGCTGCAGGATGCGCTGCTGATGGTCGCGGCCTCGCTGCAGCGGCACGAGATCGTGATCGCGCAGGAGTATGGCGAGGCGCCGTGCGTCACGACGGACAAGCACAAGGTGCTGCAGATCCTGGTCAACCTGATCAGCAACGCCGTGGACGCGATCAAGGAGGCCAAGCGCGGCGAGGGGCGGATCACGCTGCGGCTGGCGGCTGAGCCGGGCGAGCGGCCGGGGACGCGCCTGGAGGTGATCGACAACGGCGTCGGCATCGCGAGCGAGAACCTGACGCGGATCTTCACGCACGGCTTTACGACCAAGAAGACGGGGCACGGGTTCGGGCTGCACAGCTCGGCGCTGGCCGCGAAGGAGCTGCAGGGCTCGCTGACGCCGTCGAGCGAGGGCAAGGGCATGGGGGCGACGTTTGCGCTGGTGCTCCCGTGCGAACTGGTCGAAACAAGGGCGGTGAAGGCATGAGCGAGGGAATGAACCGCCGGATCCTGATCATCGATGACAACGAGGCTATCCACAAGGACTACCGGAAGATCCTGAGCCCGCCCCCGGACTCTCCCGACCTGTCGGAGGCGGAGGCGGCGCTGTTCGGGCCGCGCACGGACGGCCTGCCCCAGGTGCAGTACGAGCTTGATTCGGCAACGCAGGGGCAGCAGGGCGTGGCGATGGTTGAAGAATCGATCCGGGCGGGCCGGCCGTACGCGCTGGCGTTTGTGGACATGCGGATGCCCCCGGGGATTGACGGCCTGGAGACGATCGAAAAGATCTGGAAAGTCGACTCGGAGATCCAGGTGATCATCTGCACGGCGTACTCGGACTACTCGTCGGAGGACCTGGTGCAGCGGCTGGGGCACACGGACCGGCTGCTGTTCCTGCGCAAGCCGTTCGACAACGCCGAGGTGTGCCTGCTGGCGTGCGGGCTGACGACCAAGTGGAACCTGGGCAAGCAGGCCAAGTTGCGGATGGCGGAGCTGGAGGTGCTGGCGGCGGAGCGTACGGCCAAGCTGAGCGAGGAGGTCGCGGAGCGGCGCACGGCCGAGGACCGGATGCGGCACATGGCGCTGCACGACTCGCTGACGGGGCTGGCGAACCGGGCGTACCTGCTGGACCGGCTGCGGCACTGCATCGACCGGCAGAAGCGGGGCACGGACTACAAGTTCGCCGTGCTCTTCCTGGACGTGGACAACTTCAAGCTCATCAACGACAGCCTGGGGCACGACGTGGGCGACGAACTGCTGGTGGCGATCGCCAGCCGACTGACGACGACGGTGCGGGCGCTGGACTCAGTGGTGCACTTCAGCGAGGACACGACGGCGCGCCTGGGCGGGGATGAGTTCATCGTGCTGCTGGATGGGCTGCACAGGAGCAGCGATGCGCTGGTGGTCGCGGAGCGGGTGCAGAACCGGCTCAACAGCACGTTCGCGCTGGGAGCGCACGAGGTGACGGTGACGGCGAGCATCGGCATCACGGTGGTGGAGCGATCCTACGACCGGCCCGAGGACATTCTGCGGGACGCCGACACGGCGATGTACCGCGCCAAGGGCTCGGGCAAGGCCAGGTACGCGATGTTCGATGAGAGCCTGCACGCGGAGGCGATGGCGCGCCTGAAGCTGGAGAACGACCTGCGGCGGGCCATCGACGAGAGCCAGTTCCGGCTGGTGTACGAGCCGATTGTCGCGACGGAGGACGCCCAGATCGCTGGGTTTGAGGCGCTGGTGCGCTGGCACCACCCCGAGCGGGGCGTGGTCTTCCCGGGCGACTTCATCGCCGTGGCGGAGGAGATGGGGTTGATCGTTCCCATGGGGCACTGGGTGCTGGGCGAGGCGTGCCGGCAGCTGCGCGAGTGGCTGGATGCCCACCCCCATGCCGGGCCGATCACGATGAGCGTCAACCTGTCCAAGCGGCAGGTGATGGAGCCGGGCCTGGTGGGAGAGGTGATGCGGGCGCTCGCGGCCAACCGCCTGTCGGGGTCGAGCCTGAACCTCGAGATCACCGAGAGCACGATCGTGCAGCGGGCGGACACGGTCGCCGAGGTCCTGCGCGAGCTCAAGATGGTGGGGATTCAACTGCACATGGACGACTTCGGCACCGGGCTGTCTTCGCTGAGTTGCCTGCACCAGTTCCCGATCGACGTCCTGAAGATCGACCGCTCGTTCATCATGAACATGACCGGGCAGGCCCAGTTCGCGGCCCTGGTGCACGCGGTGCTCACGCTGGCGCAGAACCTCAAGATGAAGGTCGTCGCCGAGGGGGTTGAGACCAGCGACCAGTTGGCGCAGTTGCTGGCCCTTGGCTGCGACTACATCCAGGGGTACCACGTGTCAAAGTCGCTCAGTGCTGAAGAGGCCGGTGCCCTGCTGGCGGTGGGCATGAAGTGGCCCAAGGCGGCCGCGGCCTGAGGGGGGCGCCCTGCCCCGCGGCTGGTGCTGGCCTGGGCGACGGGTCGACCATACACTTGGTCGGGGCTGATCGTGGCCCGGAGGCGGTGCAAGGCGTGAACTCGGGACCGTTCCATTTTTTCGTGGTCTGCATTCTGACGGCGTGCTGCGCGGTCCAGTCGATGGGTCGGCAGGACGGCGCTGTGCTGTGCATCGGGTGCGATGCGAGCGGCGGGCTATTGGTGATGTGCGGCCCCTGCGCACAACCGGCCGAGGGCGATTGCTGCGGCAACAACGAACAGGGCTTGGGGCACGGGGCGGTACTGGCCGCCCACGAAGCATCGCAAGGGTCGGGCTGCGGCTGTGTTGATGTGCCCGTGGGCACATCGGCCACGGCGCGGCTGTGTGCCTCGGGCGGGTTGGATGCGGCGCGGGCCGTGTTCGCGGCCGCGACCGTGGAGGCGGCGTGGGCGGCGTTGCGGCCCGACGCCGGGCGTCGGCCGGGCGACGCTGATAGGCGGGACTTGCACGGTCGGAGTGCTGCTGCGCGCTCACCGATCCGCACCCTGTAGCAGAACAATCAGCAATAGATGGTTGTCGGCGCGTGCACGGGTGCGCGGCGGCGATGTTTCATTGGTTCCTGCCGCGGTTTAGGGCCGCGGGGATGGCTTTGGACGTATCAACAACTGAAACTGGAGACATGGTCATGACAAAGTTGATGGCGATCTGTTGTGTAGCGGCCCTGGTGACGGCGGTGTGCGGGTGCGAGAAGAAGAACCCGAGCGGCGCGGCCACCCCGGCGGCAACGACGGCGCCGGTCGCGAGCGCCGACCGGTGCCCGCACGAGATCAAGCCGGACAAGTGCCCGTTCTGCACACCCTCGCTGGTGGCGTCTGACGGATTCTGCGGGGAGCACGGAGTGGCGGAGGCGCTGTGCTATCAGTGCCGACCCTACCTCAAGACCGCGTTCAAGGCGAAGGGGGACTGGTGCGCCGAGCACGATGCACCGGAGAGCCAGTGCGTGGCCTGCCATCCCGAACTGAAAGAGGCAATGAAGGAGGGTGCGGGCCATGGCAAGTGATTCAACTGGACGGCCGCGCGCCGGAGGCGCCGGGATAGCAGCGGCCATGGCGGCGCTGATGGCGGGGGCAGCGCTGGGCGGAGAGCCTCCGGCGGGGGCTCAAGATCCACCGGCCGCGCGAACAGCGCGGGCCCCCAGCACGAGTTGTACAAAGACGGACACAGTCGTTCGGTTGGCTTCGGCGGGGATTGCGTCGAGCATCGGGCTGGTTACGGAGCCGGTGCAGGTGGCACCGCTGACGCGGTCGATCACCCGCAACACCGAAGTGGAATACAACGCCAACAGGTACGCGCGCCTGCCGGCGCGTGCCGCGGGGATCGTGGCGGAGGTCCGGAAGGACCTGGGTGAGCGGGCCGAGACCGGCGAGTCGCTGGCGGTGGTCGATTCGGTCGAGGTGGGCGGCGCGAAGGCGGAGGTGCTGCAGGCGGTCGAGAGGCTGAACCTGTGGACGGCAACGGTGGCCCAGGAACGCTCGCTGGTGGCGCAGGGCGTGGGGACCCAACGCGAGATGCTGGCGGCGGAGACGCGCCTGGCGGAGTCGCGGATCGAACTCTCCAAGGCGCGGCAGCGGCTTCGGACGCTGGGGCTGACGGCGGCGGCAGTAGAGCAGGCGGAGAAGACGGGGGACACATCGTCCCTGCTGGATCTGGTCTCGCCGCTGGCTGGGATCGTGGTGGAGCGGGCGGCGGTCGTGGGTGAGGCGGTGCCCCAGGGCGCTGCACTGTTGAGCGTTGCGGACACCAGCACGATGTGGGCGGTGGTGGACCTGATGGAATCGGATACCGCGGGGGTGCGGGTGGGGCAGGGAGTGGTGGTGACGCTGGACGGGCTTCCCGGGCGCGGCTTCGCCGGAACGCTGACGTGGCTGAGCACACAGATTGACCCCAAGACGCGCACGATCAAAGCGCGGGCGGAGGTTGCGAACCCGGACGGGCTGCTGCGGGCGCACATGTTCGGGCGGGCGGAGATCCACACGCGCCGGGGCGAACAGGCGACGATGGTCCCCAAGGAAGCGGTGCAGTGGGAAGGGTGCTGCAACATCGTGTTTGTCGATGCCGGTGAGGAGGGTGCCGCGTACCGGCCGGTCAAGGTGCACCTGGGGTACGAGACCCCGACGCACTACGAGGTGCTGAGCGGCCTCTCGGGGGGCGAGCGCATCGTGACGCAGGGGAGTTACCTGCTCAAGACGGAGATCTTGAAGGGCAGCATCGGGGCGGGGTGTTGTGAGGTGGATCACTTAGCGAAGTAGGACAGGACTGAGGACTGAGCAGGACTCGACACTGAGTTCCTCAGCACTCAGTCCTGTGGCTTGTGGGGCTGCATGCTTCTGGCAATCATTACCTGGTCGCTGCGCAATCGGTTCATCGTGATTGTGCTGTCGCTCGCGCTGATCGCGGGCGGGTTGTACTCGATGTCGCGCCTGTCAATTGATGCGTTTCCGGACACGACGCCGGTGCAGGTGCAGGTCAATACCGTGGCCCCGGCGCTGGGAGCGGTGGAGATTGAGCAGCAAGTGACGATCCCCGTGGAGGCGGTGCTGGCGGGGATGCCGCGGCTGCTGGATGTGCGGTCGATCTGCAAGTTCGGGCTCTCGCAGGTGACGGTGACGTTTGAGGACGGCACGGACATCTACTTTGCGCGGCAGATGGTGAACGAGCGGCTGGCGGGCGTGGACCTTCCGGCGGGGATTCACGCGCCTGAGATGGGACCGGTAGCGACAGGTCTGGGAGAGGTCTTTCACTATGTGGTGCGGGGCACCGGGCCGAGTGCGCCGTCGCTGGAAGAACTCACGACGCTGCACGACTGGGTGATCCGGCCGCAGTTGCGCACGGTGCGCGGCGTGGCGGAGGTCAACACGTGGGGCGGGGAGCGGCGGCAATACCAGGTGCTGGCGGACCCAGCCCGGCTGATCAAGCACGGGCTGACGCTCGACGATGTGGTGGGCGCCCTGGGGCAGAACAATACCAGCGTGGGCGGGGGGTTGATCGTGGCAGGGGGAGAAGCGACGGTGGTGCAGGGCGTGGCCCTGACGACCAGCCCGGAGCAGGTGGCGGACGTGGTGATCACAGCACGCGAGGGCGTGCCGATCCGCATCCGCGACATCGGCGAGGTGGTGATCGGGCACGAGATCCGGCGGGGCGGGGCGACGGCGGATGGGATGGGCGAGGTGGTGCTGGGCCTTGGGTTCATGCTCATGGGGGAGAACAGCCACGCCGTGACGCAACGGCTGGCGGCGCGGCTGGAGGAGATGCGGCCGACCCTGCCCGAGGGAGTTGAGGTTGCGGTGGTCTACAACCGCACGGAGTTGGTGGACCGGGTGATCGCGACCGTGAAGCGCAACCTGTGGGAAGGGGCGGTGCTGGTCATCGCGGTGCTGTTCGCGTTCCTGGGGAACATCCGGGCGGGGCTGATCGTGGCGCTGGCGATTCCGCTGGCGATGCTCTTCTCGTTCAGCGCGATGCTTCAGTTTGGGATTTCGGCGAGCCTCTTGAGCCTGGGGGCGATCGACTTTGGTCTGGTGGTGGACAGTTCGGTCATCGTGGTCGAGAACAGCGTGCGGAAGTTGGGGGAGGAAAAGGCGGCGGGGACTGGGCGCAGCGTTTCGGATGTGGTGCGGGATGCGTGCGTCGAGGTGCGGCGGCCGACGATGTTCGGTGAGTTGATCATCATGATCGTCTACCTACCGATCCTGCTGCTTGAGGGGGTTGAGGGGCGGCTCTTTCGGCCCATGGCGCTGACGGTGGTGTTCGCGCTGATCAGTTCGCTGGTTTTTTCGCTGACGCTGACCCCGGTCCTGTGCAGCCTGCTGCTGCGCCCGGGAAGATCGCACAAGGAGAACATCCTGGTGCGGGGGGTGCAGCGCCTGTACCGGCCGGTGGTGCACTGGGCGCTGCGGTGGCGGTGGGCGGTCGTGGCGCTGGGGGCGGGGCTGGTTGTGCTGGGCGCGGTGCTTTCGATGCGCCTGGGGGCGTCGTTCATACCGCGTTTGTACGAGGAAGCAATCACGATCAACACCATCCGCCTGGCAGGTGTGTCGCTTGACGAATCGCTGCGCTACGGGACTCAGATCGAGAAGATCATTCTGGAGAAGTACCCCAGCGAGGTGCGGCACATCTGGACGCGCACGGGGACGGCGGCGGTGGCGACGGACCCCATGGGGCTGGAGGTTTCCGATGTGTACCTCACGCTGTACCCCCGCGCCCAGTGGAAGCGGGCGGGCACGCAGAGTGAACTCACCGCGTTGATGGCGAGCGAACTGGCGGGGCTGCCGGGGATGCGGATGGTCTTCACGCAGCCCATCGAGCTGCGCATGAACGAGATGACGGCGGGGATTCGCACGGATGTGGGCGTGAAGATCTTCGGTGACGACCTGGAGGGACTGCGGGGTGTGGCGGCCCAGGTACAGTCGGTGCTCGATTCGATCCCGGGGTCGGCGGATGTGGCGGCCGAACAGGTGACAGGTCAGCCGCTGCTGGAGGTCAAGGTCAACCAGGAGGCGATCGCGCGGTACGGGGTGCCGGCGGCCCACGTGCTGGAGATTGTCGAGGCGCTTGGGCAGACCAAGGTCGGTGAGGTGCGCGAGGGGCAGCGGAGGTTTGACCTGGTGGTGCGGCTGTCGGAGAAGTACAGGGAGAACGCCGCGGCGGTGGCGGAGATCCTGGTGCCGACGGCGGGCGGGGAGCGAATTCCACTGTCGCGGCTGGCGACTATCACGCACACCGAAGGGCCCAGCACGATCACGCGGGAGTGGCAGAAGCGGCGGATCGTGGTGCAGTGCAACGTTCGGGGGCGGGACCTGGCGGGGTTTGTGGCGGAGGCCCGCGAGCGGATCGGGGCGGACATCACGCTGCCGGCGGGGTATTACACGAGCTTTGGTGGACAGTTTGAGCACCTGTCGCGGGCGGGGAAGCGGATGATGATCATCGTGCCGGTGGCGCTGGTGTCGATCATGGTGCTGCTGTACCTGAGCATGCGGTCGGTGCGCGATGCGCTGATCGTGCTGACGGGCGCGCCCTTTGCGGCGCTGGGAGGAGTGGCGGCGCTGCTGCTGCGCGGCATGGAGTTCACGGTTTCTGCGGGGATCGGTTTTATCGCGGTGATGGGCGTGTCGATGCTGAGCGGGCTGGTGCTGGTCTCGACGATCCGGCAGCGGGTGGAGGCGGGCGCGGCGGTTGATGAGGCGATCGAGCAGACGCGGATTCTGCGGCTGCGGCCGATCCTGATGACGGCGCTGGTGGCGGCGCTGGGGTTTGTGCCCATGGCGTTCAACACGGGCGTGGGGGCGGAGGTGCAGCGGCCGCTGGCAACGGTGGTGATCGGCGGGGTGATCGCGGACAACCTGATTACCTTGCTGGTGCTGCCGGCGCTGTATTCGTTGTTTGGGGCGGCGCGGCCGGGCGATCGCACCGCTGTGTCCCGGACCTGAACCCTCTCTCGAATCTCCAACTCAGCACGTTCCCCCGCCGAGCACGCGGAAGAAGGATTCGATGTCCAAGTCGGTGCCGGTGTCGCCATCACCGTTGAAGTCGGCGGTGCCGCAGGTGGCGCAGCAGTTGCCTCCAAGGCACGCGAAGAAGGCTTCGATGTCGGCATCGGTGCCGGTGTTGCCGTCGTTGTTGAAGTCGGCGGAACTGATGGTGAACGCGGCCTGGTTGCTGGTGACGCTCCCGCAGGCGTTCGTGACGATGCAGCGGAAGTTCCGGAACTCCGCTCCGTTGAACTGGATATCGGTGAGCGTGAGCGTGTCGGTCCGGCAGCCGGCGATAGCGGCGACAAAGCCAGCTGGCAAGTACAGCGGCCCATCGGCGAGGTCGATCCAGCCGGCGGGAGTTCCCGGATCAGCACGCTGCCATTGGTAAGCAAAGGGTCCGGAACCCACGCTTCTTACCACTAGAGTCGCCGGACTTCCCGTGCATTCGGATTGCGCGAAAGGGTGGCTGGAGATGGAGGGCGTGACGCACGGCACATCGAGCTCCCAGGTCTGGAGTTCGCTGCCGTTGCGCCCAACGAACACGATCAACGCACGCGACTCGTCGTAGGCCATCGCGTGGTGACTCTGGGGCGCGGGGCCGCTCACCAACTGCCGGGTCCAGGCGGTCCCGTTCCATTCCCAGGTTTCGCCGTTGACGGCGGTATTGATGCGTCCCCCGAAGAGGACCGTTACCCCGCGGAGGGCGGCGTAGGCCATCGCGTGGGCGTAGCGCGGGGCGGGGCCGGTCACCATCCGCTGGGCCCAGGCGGTGCCGTCCCATTCCCAGGTCTCGCCGTTGTTGGGAACCGCCGTGTTGCCCCCGAAGAGGACGGTGACACCGCGGGCCACGTCATAGGCCATCGCATGTTCGTACCGCGCCGAGGGGCCGTTCACCATTCGCTGGGTCCAGACCGCCCCGTTCCATTCCCAGGTCTCGCCGTTGCTGGTACTTCCGCTCGCGCTGTACCCCCCGAAGAGGACCGTCACGCCCCGTGCGGTGTCGTAGGCCATGGCGTGGATGTACCGCGGCGAAGGACCGCTGACCACACGCGGGGTCCAGACGGCCCCGTTCCATTCCCAGGTTTCGCCATTGTCGGCCGAGCCGGCAAGGCCCCCGAAGAGCACGGTGACGCCACGGGCCGAGTCGTAGGCCATCGCGTGGTAGAAGCGCGGCGAGGGCCCGCTGACCATCCGCTGCGTCCAGGCGGTCCCATTCCGTTCCCAGGTCTCACCGTTGGCGCCGCCGCTGTACCCTCCGAAGAGCACGGTGACGTCGCGGGCCGAGTCGTAGGCCATGGCGTGGCTGATCCGCGGCGAAATGCCGTCGATGAACAGGTGAGTCCACACCGTGCCGCTGAACTTCCACGTGTCAGCGGAAGAGCTGTCGTTGCCGCCGGCACCCCCGTGAAGCACGGTCTCCGCGCGCGCGGCGTCGTAGGCCATCGCGTGGTTGGACCGCGGCGTAGGCCCGCTGACCACCCGCTGGGTCCAGGCGGCTCCGTTCCATTCCCAGGTATCGGTGGTAACACCGTTGGTGATACCTCCAAAGAGGACGGTGACGGCGCGGGCCGCGTCGTAGGCCATTGCGTGGTTGGACCGCGGCGAGGGGCCAGTGAACACCCGCTGGGTCCACACGGTCCCGTTCCATTCCCAGGTTTCACCATTGCGAACCGAGCCCGCGATTCCCCCGAAGAGCACGGTCACACCGCGGGCCGCGTCGTAGACCATCTCGTGGTGGTACCGCGGCGAGGGTCCGCTGACCATTCGCTGGGTCCAGACGGTGCCGTTCCATTCCCAGGTCTCGCCGTTGGAGTCCCCGTACGCGCCGCCGAAGAGCACGGTCACGGCGCGGCGTGCGTCGTACGCCATCGCCGGCGCGTGCCGACGCGAGGGCCCGTTGACCATCCGCTGACTCCAGGCGGTCCCGTTCCATTCCCAGGTCTCGCCGGTGTTGTCGCCCCCAAAGAGGACGGTGACACCGCGGGCCGCGTCGTAGGCCATCGAATGGTCGGATCGCGCCGAGGGGCCGTTGACAAGCCGCTGGTTCCAAGCAGTCCCGTTCCATTCCCAAGTATCGCCGTTGAGGCTGCTTAGTCTGCCGCCGAAGAGCACGGTCACTCCGCGGGTCACGTCGTATGCCATAGCGTGGCCGGAGCGAGCCGCAGGTGCCCGCAGATTCCACTGGACCGGCTGCGCCCGCGCCGTCGTTGGCGCGAGTATGAATGGCCCAAGAACCACGAGCAAGACCACACAGATTCGTGTTGAGAGGCAGCACCGACCGGTTCGCTGTACTCCCGCTCGAAGCCCGCGGCCGCCCGCGGAGATCGCCTTCGTACGGGTACAGGCGAGTGTGTTGGCACGTTTCATGAGGGCCTCCCGGACAGCCGCCCCCGCCGACCAAGGCAGTATACGGCAAACGCGGGGAACGGCCCCATGAAAAGCCGGAAACTTCGAGCCCAGATCAGGCGGGTGCTCTTGCGGTCAGGTAGGGTCGCACATCGATGTACAGGCACCCAGGCAGCCTGCCAACTCGACGCGACACCCCACTACTTCACGGGTTCGCCGTAAATGTCGTACTCCACCACGGCGGGCAGGCCCAGGTCCTTGATCTGCTCCAGGATCAGGGCTTTGTCGCCGACGAGCACGATCACCCCCTGCTCCAGCGCGATAGAGGGGCGGGCGAGTTTGTTGATGTCGGAGGCGGTGGCTCGGTGCATGGCGTCCATGTCGGCGGCGATGACCTCAAACCGCAGGCCCGCTGCCGCGAGTTGCCCGGCCTGGCCGAGGACGCCGCGGACGCCGGCGAAACTCTGGACGGTTTCGGTGCGCTGGGATTCGCGGGCCTTGCCGATCTCGGCGTCGGTGACGTCGCCGTCGCGGAGGCGGCGGAACTCGCTGAGGAACTCCTGGAGGGCGGGGCCGGTGACATCGGCGCGGACGGAGGACGATGCGATGAAGTAGCCGGTGGAGGGCTCCATGACAAAGGCGGAGCGGGCGCCGTAGGTATAGCCGTTCTTCTCGCGCAGGTTCTGGTTGAGGCGGCTGGTGAAGCCGCCGCCGAGGAGTTCGTTCAACAGGCGCAGGTGCGGGCGGCGGTCGTCGGTCAAGGGGAAGGCGGGGGTGACGAAGCGGATGACGGTCTGCACCGCGCCGGGGCGGTCCACGACGACGACGCGGACGGCGTCGGCGCTGGGGATGGGCATGGGCGCGGGCTGGGTGCGGGTGGTGCGGGGCGACCTGGACCAACTGCCGAAGGCCCGCTCCAGCGTGGCGCGGGCCTCTTCAACGGTCAGGTCGCCGGCGATCATGATGGTCGCGTGGTCCAGGCGGAAGAGTTCCTTGTGCTGGGCCTGCACACTTTCGAGGGTGAGCGGGATCACCGTCTGCGCGACGCCGCTGGTGGGCCAGGCGTAGGGGTGGTCGTTCCCGAAGAGCAGGCGCGTCCCGACGCGCCCGGCGACGAGGGTGGGCTGGTCGTCCTGCTGCTTGAGTTCTTCGAGGTGCAGCCGCTTGACGCGGTCCCAGTCGGACTGCTCCAGGCGGGGGCGGCGGATGGCGTCGGCCATGAGTGCCGCGGCACGCGGGAAGGTGCGCTTGAGAACGGTGAGCGAGACACCGGCGGACTCATGGTCGGCGTCGGCGCTGAAGGTGGCGCCCAGGGACTGGATGGCGTCGGCGAACTCGACGGCGTTGAGGTCGCCCGCGCCCTCGCCGAGCATCTGGGCGGTGAGGGCGGAGCGGCCGGCGAGGCTGGGCGCATCGAGGGGGCCGCCGGGGGCGAACTGCACGGAGACGGCGACGAGGGGCAGTTCCGGGCGCGGCCAGAGCATGACCTGCATGCCGTTCTTGAGCTCGAACGTGCTGGGTGAATCGGGTGAGAAACTAACGGGGGGGGAGTCCTGCGGGCGCAGGTCGCGGGCGCTGGGGGTGCGCTGGGGCTGGTCGGGGAGGACGTGCATGATGAGGCGGGCGCTGGGGGTGAGGACGCGCTTGGCCCAGGCCTGGACGGAGCGGACGCTGGCGATGCGGTAGCGGTCCAGGTCTCGCTTGAAGGAGCCGGGCTCGCCAAAGTAATACTGGTATTCGTTGAGTTTGTCGGCCTTGGCGGCGACGCTCTGGAGTTGTGAAAGTTTGGAGAGTTCGATGGTGGCCTTGCGCTGGTCGAGTTCTTCGGCGGTGAGACCCTTGGTGATGAGGCGTGTGACTTCCTCATCGACGGCCTTCTCGATGGCGGCCAGTTCGACGCCGGGCTGGGCGAGGATGTCTATGCGGAAGACGGACTGGAGTTTGGCGGAGGACTGGTACGCGGAGACCTCGACGGCGAGTTTGTCCTGCAGGACCAGCCGCTTGTAGAGGCGGCTGGACTTGCCCTGGGTGAGCACGGCGGCGAGCAGGTCCATCTCGGCATCCCCGTCGGCAAACTGGGGGGGGCTGTGGTAGGCGAAGGCGACCTTGGGGAGTTGCACCTGGTCGAGCATGGTGGCGCGGACCTGGCGGTCCAGGGCGACGGGGGGCACGGTGGTGTGGGCGGGTTCGGCCTGGCGCGGCAGGGTGCCGAAGAGGCTCTCGACCAGCGGCTTGACCTGCTTGCTATCGAAGTCACCAGCGACCACGAGCGACGCGTTGTTGGGGACGTAGAAGTTGGCGAAGAAGTCCTTGACGTCGGAGACCTGGGCGGCCTCGAGGTCGGCGTGGGTGCCGATGACCTCGAAGTGGTAGGGGTGGCCGCGGGGGAACATGATCTCGGTGATGCGGAGCTCGGCCTTGCCGTAGGGCTCGTTCTCGATGGATTGGCGGCGCTCGTTGCGGACGACCTCGCGCTGCAGGTCGAGTTTTTCCTGGGTCATGGTGCGGGCGAGGTCTTCGAGGCGGTCGGCGTCGAGCCACAGGAGCGTGGGGAGGAGCGAGGAGGGCCCGTTGGAGAAGTAGTTGGTGCGGTCGAAGGAGGTGCTGGCGTTGTTGGAGCCCCCGCCCTGTTCCATGAGCATGTCGAACTGGTTACCCGGGACGCGCTGGGTGCCCATGAACATGAGGTGCTCGAAGAGGTGGGCGAAGCCGCTGCGGCCGGGCGGCTCATCTTTGGCACCGACGTAGTACCAGGTATTGATGCCGACCACCGGCAGGGTGTGGTCCTCGTGGAGGATCACGGTCATGCCGTTTTCGAGGGTGAACTTCTCGAAGCGGACTTCCTGCGCCAGGGCGCGGGGAGAGAGGGAGAGCAGGAGAAGCACGAGGGCTGCGAAGGGGCGGGGCATGGGAACTCCAGAAGAAGTCCTGAGTGGAAAGTCCTGAGTACCGAGTCTTAGGTCCTGGGTCGAAGTGAGTACTGAGTCCTGAGTGGAAAGTTCAGAGTCCTGAGTTGAATACGTTCTACTTTCGCGGCGGTGCGGCGATTGCTGTCAGAGATGCCTCAAGGGCGGTGATGTCGGCATCGGTGAGCGATTTTTTAGAAGCGTTGAGCATGGCGGCGAAGTGCTTGATCTCCTGGGGCGCGGCGGGGAAGCCGATGTTGCCCTCGGGGCCGTTGCTGGTGGCGAGGGGTTGGCCCTCGGGCGAGAGGATTACCATCCAGGGAATGCCACCCTTGGCGATTGGGTTGTATCGCTTGAGCACCGCCTCGGCACCGAGCGTGCGGTCCTGGTCGATTTTCACATCGATGAAGTCTTTGGCGAGGATTGGTGCGATCTCGGGGCGGGCCATCCAGGCTTCCAACTTGTGGCACCAGCCGCACCAGGGGGCGCCGAAGTGGAGCAGGACGTTCTTGCCGGAGCCTTTGGCCTGGGTGAGCCCCGCTTGAATGACGGCTTCAGCCTGCGGGTAGGACGCTTGGTGCTTGGTTAGAAAGTCGAGCACTTTCTTGGGGTCGTGGGCGGGGGTTGGGGCTGCTTCGCTGGGCACGACTTCGAGCGAGCCGGTCTCCTGGTTGGCGAGCACGTTGCCATCGGCATCCAGCACGGTCAGGAAGGGCACACCGTTCTTCTTGAGGTCGGCCCCGTACTTCGCGGCCAGGTCCGTGTGCTTGTCGTGGCGGCCGATGTCGAGCAGGACCAGATCGTACTCGTACGCGAGTTTTTTCTTGACTTCAGGGTGCTGTGTGAAGCAGTCGTGCAGCAGGTGGCACCAACTGCACCAGTTCGCGCCCCACTGGATGAGGACGCGCCGGTTTTCTTTCTTGGCCTTCGCGAGAGCCGCGGCGACCTGCTGCTGACCGTCGGCCTTCTCGTCGTAAATGGCAGGCCGCTTTGGGGTTGCGCCGGGCCGGCCCAGGACGACCCCCTGCTGGGTGGGGTCGGGGGCAGTCGTGGGCGCTTCAGGCTGGGCCCGGGCTGGGGCGGCTGCCGCGACGGCGGCTAACAGGAGGGCGGCAAGGGGGACTTGGCGGGGCATCGGTGCACCTCCTAAGGGGTTCCGGGCATGGGGGCTCCCGGCATCAGTTTATCAGCCAAAACCGGTTGGCGTTCCTATCATTCGCCCACGTAGGATCGAAGGACCCAATGAGGAAACAAACGATGACACGATTGAATCGATTCGCCGGGGTGTTTGGCGTTGCCGCGGCTCTGGCGGGTGGATCACTTTTGTACGCCCAGCCCGGTGAACTACCGAAGATCCCGCCGGTGCCGGCCAAGCCGACCCCCCCCACCCCTCCGAGCGCGCCGACGGCTCCCGCAGCGCCAACCGCCCCGACTGCCCCAACCACCCCCACCATCAAGGCCCCCGCGATTCCGGGGGCGGATATGCCCGCTAAGGCCGACGACAAGGAGAAGCTCGTGTACGTTCAGATGAAGACTTCGATGGGTGACATTGTGCTGGAACTCAATGCGGAGAAGGCCCCGATAAGCGTCGCGAACTTCGTGAAGTACACGGAGAGCGGGCACTACAACGGGACGGTGTTTCACCGGGTGATTTCCACCTTCATGATCCAGGGCGGGGGCTTTACGCCCGACCTGTCCCAGAAGGAGACGCTGCCGCCGATCAAGAACGAGTGGAAGAACGGCCTGAAGAACAAGCGCGGCACGATCGCCATGGGTCGCACCAACGTCGCGGATTCCGCGACGAGCCAGTTCTACATCAATGTCCAGGACAATGACGTGCTCGATACGCCGCGCGATGGGGCGGCCTACGCGGTGTTCGGCAAGGTGGTGTCGGGGATGGACGTGGTGGACCAGATCAAGGTGGTCAAGACGGGCACCAAGAACGGCATGGGCGATGTACCCGTGACGCCGGTGGTGATCGAGAAGGTGACGAAGATCACGGCGGATGAGGCGAAGGCGGCGCCGGCGAAGAAGTAAGCGTTTCGGTGAACTTCACGAACGCCCGCGGGAGTCTGCGGGCGTTTTTTCATTTTTGGCTCTTATGAACGTAGCGCGGGGTGGCGTCGTCCGTCGTACGTCACCCGCGTACTACCGGCAGTGACTTTGTATGGTCGGTGGTTCTCGCGCGAACAACGCACAACGCACCGACCGCTCAAAGCAGCGGTGCGGTCGCACGACGGTTTATGCCACCAGCCGCAAGATTGCAAGTACGCCGCCTTTTGCCGAGCATGGCAACGCCCGCAACCAGAACGAGGCAAGAGCAAGGCGCAGGAACCGCTGATGCGATTCGGAACCCTTGGACCGAGACGTGCATCTGTGGGAACTCACTGCCCCCGGCGTAGAGCAGGTCGGCTCCGAAATTGCTGCTCTGCCACGTAGAACCGTCAATCCGGCGATAGGTCTGGTCGTTGACGATCTGAATAGTCTCGGTCCATTCAGAGGTAGCTCCCGCTGCATCAAGCAAACCATAGGGTGACACCGTCCCTGGGTACGCCCCCAGCGGAATGCTGAACTGTGCGTTTCCGGGTAATGTGAACCCTGAGTTCGCCTCCCCGTTGCCCCCGAACGAGGGCGGCGGGCCGTAGCTGATCGGTTCATCGCCCGAGTCCGGGCGAATCCACCAGCCGCCCACGCCGGGGCCGCCGTGGGCGGGGTCGTAGTGGACAGCCTTCAGCCATTCATCCAGCGTGGGTATCCAGTACCGCGCCCCGGGGTGGTGCGCCGCCTGGTCGGTGAACACGCCCGGCGAGCTGTAGCCAAACGTCGAGGTGTCGTACGCCCCGTTGGCGATGGCGGAGAGGTCGCTGCTCTTGTCGTTGTGGAGCCAGTTGCAGTACATGGCCGCGACGCGCCAGGTGATCCCGCTGACTGGGAACAGGGCGGCGTTGGGCGCGGGGCCGACGGTGTAGCCTCCCGAGCCGGTGCTCGCCGCGCCCCAGAAGATGGGCCGGGGCATGATGTGCTCGGGGACGCGGCTGGCAAAGGTGTCGAAGAACTCGACCCATTGGGCTGTATTGACCTCGGTCCGGCCGATGCGGTACTCGTAGCCGACCGAGCCGCGCCCGGTGACGAGTTCATCGGGGTCAAAGCCGTTGTAGGCGGGGTTGCCTGGGTCGCCGATGGTGACCCAGTCGATACCGTCGGGGCCGGGCTGGGCGAGTGCGGGCGCGGCAGTGATGGCGGCGAGGCAGAGGGTGGTTGCGAGGAAGCAGCGTCTCATAAGGGTCCCGTGGCGCGAAGCGCGCACCCGGCGCGCGGGAACGGAGAGAACCGCCATGATTGTGCACCAGGATTCGGGTTAGACCAGGGAATTGGGGAGTTGGGAGCGATCAAACACGGCTTTTGAGGGCTCGATGTGCTGCCCGCCAGCGGTAGGACGGCCGGTTCCTGACCCTACGCGCGCGGCTGATGGAAGCCCGGTGAAACGGGCTGGAAATCCAATACACAGAGTTTGGTTGGGGTGGTTCGCCGTACCACCGCTGAAGCGGTGGCCTACGAGCGGGCAAGCCTGCTGAAGCAGGCTGAAGAGCGAGTATGAGGGGTGGTTAGCCCAATCAACAGGGCCAAGCGCCCCGTTGGGGTACCTCCGATCCCCGGTCTAGTGCTTGACAGGCACGATCTGCTTGGCCAGGCCGACGACGCCCATGAGGCGGATGGTCCAGTAGGTGAGGTCGATCTCCCACCACTTCTGGCCGTGTGCCGCGGAGCGCTGGGAGTGGTGGTGGTTGTTGTGCCAGCCTTCTCCGAAGGAGATGAGGGCGACCCACCAGTTGTTCTTGGAATCGTCGCCGGTCTGGTAGCGCTGGTAGCCCCAGGTGTGGGCTGCGGAGTTGACGAACCAGGTGGCGTGGAATGTGAAGACGGTGCGGATGCAGACGGCCCAGACCACGAAGGCGAAGGCCATGCCCCAGCCGGCGACGAGGTAGCCGGCGGCGAAGACGGCGAGGGCGAGGACGAGTTGGGGGAGGTAGTGGAAGCGATCGATGAGGACCATGCCCTTGTCGCGCTGCAGGTCTTTGGCGGCGTCGCGGGCGTTGATCCCGGGCGGGTCGGTCATGAAGCACCAGAGGATGTGGGCCCAGTTGAAGCCGTGGTGCGGCGAGTGGGGGTCCATTTCCTGGTCGGAGTGCTTGTGGTGCAGGCGATGGGTGCCGACCCACTTGATGGGGCCGCCCTGCCAGTTCATGGTGCCCAGGATGGAAAGGAAGTACTCAACGGCTTTGGGAGTCTTGAAACTGCGGTGCGTGAGCAGGCGGTGGTAGCACAGGCAGACGCCAAGGCCGCCGCAGGCCCACCAGAGGAACGCGGCCAGACCGACGCTCCACCACGAAAACGGGGTGAAGAGCACCCCCAGGCACCCCAGGTGCATGAGGCCGATACCGAGGGCATTCGCGGGGTCCAGGTTGCGCAGGCTCAGGTGCTTGTAGGGCGGGGCGATGGTGGCCTGCGTGGTGGGAAAGTCGGAGAGGTCCAGATCGTCGGCGCGGACGAGCCGATCCTGTGGCGGGAGAAGCGTTGTGGACATCCAGGGCTCCGGTGAGGGCGGTGGCGGTCGAGTGCCAGTCACTTGAGTTATTGGCCAAACCTGCGCCGTGGTTGTCGGGCGGGAGGCGGATGTGACTGTAGCAACCCGGCGAATCGACGGGGACTGCCAAGAGTTTTCGGCCCGTTCAGACTGGTTTCGTCACAACGAATGGGTTGGCGTGATCGAGATTGTCTGTGTTTGTTAGTATAACTACCAACTCATAGCCTAATCAGGGCATCTTGGTGGTGCAATACCGTTCGGCAAGTGCTGATTCTCAGATTCTGTTCAATAAAAGGCTTGAGGGATTGCGCGCTCGGCGGTACATTCTGTGGCTGAGAGACATGACACCGGCTCGCCGAAAGGCGGACTCGGGGCAGATGGATTCGAATAGGAGAGAGCGATGAAAACGTTTTTCGCGGTGATGGCTGTGGCCGGGCTGGCTGCTGGTGCGGTTGCGGACCAGACCTACAACGACACCAACGGCGATGTGTTCACGGGCGCCGGCGGCGGCATCCTCGACATTCTGTCGGTCGAGGTGTCCAACACCGCGACGGACATCAGTTTCAAGTTTACCTTGGCGGGCGATGTCATTGCCACCGACTGGGGCAAGTACATGGTCATCATTGACCGCGCTGCCGGCGGCGATACGGCCAGCAACGGGTGGAATCGCCCCATCAGCATGACGAGCGGCGCGGATTCGTGGATCGGCTCGTGGGTTGACGGCTCCTTGGGCGCTGAGCTCTATCACTACACCGGGGCGTGGGGCCTGACCGAGGCGACCTACAACGGCCCACCGAACAACGACATCAGCATCTCCAAGACGCAGTTCTCGGTCACCATCTCGACCCCCCTCAGCGCGCTGGGCGTAGGCATCGGCGACACGTTCGCCTTCGATGCGTTCACCAGCGGCGGCGGCGGCGGCGATGGGGCCATTGACTCGCTGGGCAACCCCGGCATTCAGGTCGGCGACTGGGGCCAACCCTCCAACGCCGTGCCGCAGAACTACACTGTCGTGCCCGCACCCGGCGTCCTTGGCCTGCTCGGCGTGGGCGGCCTCGTCGCGATTCGTCGGCGTCGCTAAGCCTGCATTGATCTCCTGATCGAACCATGACGGCCGGTGCACCTGAAGGGTCGCCGGCCGTTTTTCTGCGCAAGTGTGGGGGGCCACGGCGGTTCCGATGGCCCTCGTGCCTCCCGCCGGTCTCTACACTCTCATTCATGGTGATGACACGGAGGCACGGGTGACGACGGCGGGCCAAGTCAGTTCGGTCGGTGCAGCTCATCCAGCGCGGCGGCCGCTCTCAAAGCGTCGTCGAAGGGTGTTCATCGCGCTGAGCCTGGTCTTCCCGCTCGCGCTGGTGCTGGTCGCGGAGGTGGTCCTGCGGCTGTGGGGCTTTGGTGGCTACCCCACCACCTTCCGGCGCGTGGGCACGTTGGCGGACGGCTCGTCGCTGGTCATCACGGACAATCCTGGCCCCGCCTCGTACTTCTTTGCCAACCGCTCGCGCCCGGGAACCCTGCTGCAAAGCGCGTTTGTCATGCCCAAGCCCACGGGCACGTACCGCATCGTGCTGGCGGGCGAGTCGGCGATGAAGGGTTTCCCGCAGCCCAAGTGCCTGTCTTCGGGGGCGTTCCTGGAGGCGATGCTGGGGGATGCCTGGCCAGATCGGCGGGTCGAGGTGATCAACCTGGGCACCACCGCCGTGGCTTCGTACCCGGTGCTGGGCATGCTGACCGAATCGCTGGACTATCAACCAGACCTCGTGGTCGTGTATGTCGGCAACAACGAGTTCTTCGGCGCGTATGGCGTGGCCTCGCTTCACACCGCGGGGCGCTCCCCCACCGGCATCCGGCTCATCCGCGGGTTCCGGTGGCTGGCGGTGGCGCAAGCGATTGACAGCCTGCTGGCGGCTTCGGATGCCACCGAGAACAAGACGCTGATGGAAGCGATGATGGGGAGGGCGTCGATCGCGTCTGATGACCCCCTCCGCGCGGATGCAGCGCACAACCTCAAAGAGTTTACGGGGCAGATGGTCTCCCGCTGCCGCGAACGGGGTGTTCCCGTGCTTGTATGCACCCTTCCCGCCAACGAGCGAGACCTGGCGCCATTGGGCGAACCGGATGTGAGCCATCTTGTTGGGGCGGAACGCGAAAGGCTCGCGGGGCTGCTCACGTCGGAAGAACTCGCCGATGCCCTCGCGGCAGTGTCGCTGGCTCCCGACCATGCCGGTGCACACTACCGCCTGGGGCTGGTCCAATCGAGGACGGGCGACGACGCGGGGGCCGCCGCGTCGTTCCAGAGAGCGGTTGACCTGGACCCCATGCCTTGGCGGCCCACCGGCAGTTCGGTGGCGGCGTTGCGGGAAGCGGCGGAGCATGAGGGCGGGGTGGTGTGCGATCTGCAAGGCGCTTTTCGCGCGGCGAGCCCGGGCGGTTCGGTGGGGTGGGAACTGATGGACGACCACGTCCACCCTTCGCTCCAAGGGCAGGACCTGGTGGCACGGACCATTGTCCAGACGCTGACCACGGTGCCAGGGCCGTGCGCGGTCTCGCCGGAGGCGTTTAGGGGGCTGGCGTCGTGGCAGGAGTATGCGATGCGCCTGGGAGAGAACGAGTTTGACCGCTTCGGCGCAGCGCACACGATGCGGGTGCTGGGGAGAGTTCCGTTTTTCCGCGACACGAACCCGCGGTTCCTCGACCGGTTCCAGGGAATATGCGGCGAGATTGAGTCGCGGATGACCCCGGCGGTGCGGGCGGCGACAATCGAGTGGCAGAAGCCCGAGACCCATCGCGGGGGCGAGCAGCGGCCGATCACGGCGATGGTGGGCCGGGTGCTCATCCAGGGTCGGGAGTTTGAGCGCGCTGAGAGGCTGTACCGTGCCGCGGCGGGGTCGGTCTCGCTCTATTCATCGTGGAATATCGAGTACACGTACTTCATGCTCGTCTGCCGCGAGCGGGTGCGGGGCGCCCTCGATGAGTCCGACCGGACCACAGCGCTCGAAGCGGTTCGTCGCGGCGAGTTCCTGCTCGGGCAGGGGCGGAGCACCACGGGGCAGGCGGAGCGGTTTGTCGGCAGGCTGTACCAGTTGCGGCGCGAGTATGACAAGGCCGTGCCGTTCCTGCTGACGGCGAGGGAGCGGCTTTCGGGGACGGACCTGGTGGCCAACGATCAGGCCCTGGTGGAGTCGTACCTGAAGACCAATCAGGTAGAGAAGGCCAGGGGCGTGGTTCAGAACGGCATCGACCGCAGCGGGCAGTACGCGGAGTTGTACCGGCGCATGGAGGCGGGGTTGCCAAAGTAGGGAAGGGCATTGGGGCTCAGGACTCAGGACTTTTTACTCAGTACTTCGTCATGACAGCGATCCTCGGCATTTCGGCATATTACCACGACTCGGCCGCGGCACTCGTGGTGGATGGGCGGATCGTGTGCGCGGCTCAGGAAGAGCGTTTCACACGCGTCAAGCACGACCACCGATATCCGGGCCGGGCGGCGGCGTGGTGCCTTGAGAAGGCGGGGTTGACGGCGGCGCAGGTTGACTACGTGGGCTTTTATGACAAGCCCCTGCTCAAGTTTGATCGGCTGCTGGAGACGTACCTGGCCTTTGCGCCGGCGGGGTTTCCTTCCTTTGTGCGCGCGGTGCCCCTTTGGGTGCGGGAAAAACTGCACCTCACCCGGGAGATGCGGCGGGAGTTGGGCGGGCAATACAAGAAGCGGTTCATCTACGCCGAGCACCACGAGTCGCACGCGGCTAGCGCGTTCTTTCCCTCGCCGTTTGACGAGGCCGCGGTGCTCACGATGGACGGCGTGGGCGAGTGGGCGACGGCGTCGTTTGGCGTGGGGCGCGGCAACAAGATCGAACTCACGCACGAGCTGCGCTTCCCGCACTCCCTTGGGCTCCTGTACTCGGCCTTTACCTACCACGCGGGCTTCAGGGTCAACTCGGGGGAGTACAAGCTGATGGGGCTGGCGCCCTTCGGCAAGCCGGTGTATGCGCCGCTCATCCTCGAAAGGCTGATTGACTTGAAGGGGGATGGGTCCTTCCGCATGGACATGTCCTACTTCAACTACTGCCAGGGGCTGACGATGACGGGCCCCAAGTTCGACAACGCCTTTGGCGGCAAGCCCCGTAAGCCCGAGTCACCGCTGACGCAGCGCGAGATGGACCTGGCGGCGTCGGTGCAGTTCGTGACGGAGGAGGTGATGCTCCGCATGGCCCGGCACGTGCACGCGCAGACGGGGATGAAGAACCTCTGCCTGGCGGGTGGGGTAGCGCTCAACTGCGTCGGCAACGGGCGCATCCTGCGCGAGGGGCCGTTTGACGACATCTGGATACAGCCCGCGGCGGGGGATGCGGGGGGAGCGCTGGGGGTTGCCATGCTGATCTGGCACCAACTCCTGGGCAAGCCCCGCGATGTATCCGGAGGTGACGCTCAACGTGGGTCGCTGCTGGGGCCTTCGTGGACGAATGAGGAGGTCGGGGCGTTCCTTGCTTCTGTGGGTGCGAAGTCCACCCGCTGTGCTTCTGAGAACGACCTGTGCGAACTGGTCGCGGAGCAGATCGACCGGGGGAAGGTGATCGGGTGGTTCCAGGGCGGGATGGAGTTTGGGCCGCGGGCCCTGGGGGCGCGCAGCATTCTTGGTGATGCCCGCAGCACGACGATGCAGTCGTCGATGAATCTCAAGACCAAGTTTCGGGAATCATTCCGGCCCTTTGCGCCTTCGGTGCTTCAGGAGCGGGTGGGCGATTACTTTCAGGTGCGTCCCAATCAGCCCAGCCCGTACATGCTGCTGGTGGCCCCGGTGCGGGCGGAGAGGCGGATGGAGCCGGCGGCCAACGGCGCGCTCAAGGGGATTGATGCCGTGCGGGCGGCGCGCTCGGAGATCCCCGCCGTGACGCACGTTGATTACTCGGCGCGCATGCAGACGGTGGACGCGACGCGGAGCCCCCGCTACCACGCGCTGCTGAAGGCCTTTGAGCGGCGGACGGGGTGCCCGGTGATTATCAATACATCGTTCAACGTGCGTGGCGAGCCCATCGTGTGCACGCCCGAGCAGGCGTACCGCTGTTTCATGGCGACCAACATGGATGTGCTCGTGCTTCAGGACTTTGTGCTGTTCAAGGGAGACCAACCAGAGGCCGTGACCCACGATGTAGACGCGTACCTGGCACAGTTTGATCCCGACTGACCCCCACACCCCATACCCCCCACCTTCACACCACCACAGCACCATCCGCGCGAAGCGCCCCACCGATGCCACTCATCCGGATCAACAAAAACCCCAGCCGACGCGAACTGAACTGGTTCGGCGCTGGCTTCCTCGGCTGCTGTTTGGTGATGGGCGCGGTGTTGTCTTGGGGGCAGGGGGCAAACGCCGCGGCCGGCGCGGTGGTTGGTGCGGCCGCGCTGCTCACGGCCGTGTACTACGCCATCCCATGGCTGAGGCGTCCGCTGTACCTGGGGTGGATGTACGCCGCGATGCCCATCGGCGTCGTGATGTCGATGCTGCTGCTGGTCCTGGCCTACTTCCTGGTCTTCACCCCGGTGGGGCTTCTGGTGCGGCTGCTCTCCCACGACCCGATGACGCGTACATTTGACCGTGGGTCCAGTTCGTACTGGGTCCGGCGACCGGCGACGCCCCCCGCGTCCCGGTACTTCCGGCAGTTCTGAGGAGAGTCCTGAGTGGAAAGTCCTGAGTCCTGAGTGTCAGGAACGCGGGAACCCACACGTACTCCTACTCATGGACTCAGGACTTTCCACTCAGGACTTTTACGATGAACGATTCCAATCCAGTCAAAGATGCCCGACCGGACTTTGAGCGCGAGGCCGAACAGCCCGCTCCGGGGTTTGCCGCGGAGTTGTACGAGTTTCTCCGCACCAGCAAGAAGTGGTGGCTGACGCCGATTGTGCTCGTGTTGCTGGTCATTGGCGGGCTGATCGTGCTGGGTTCGACCGCCGCGGGGCCATTTATTTACGCGCTGTTCTAGGCCCGGTTTTCCCTGATGGGAACCTACTTTCGTGCCTGATGGCGTGGCATTTGACCGCAGGAATGCGGGCCCTTGTGCACGGTGGGGCACGGGGGGCACGGGGGTCCGGAGGGCCCGACGGGCAAAGGCACCAAAGGCGTTCTGCGGGTCGGTCTTGACCGCGGCCTGAGGCTTGAGTTTCACGGGCCGGGGGTGACCGGCGACGCGGGGCGGTTGACCCCGCGGATCACCGGTAGACCGAGAAAACGGGGCTGGGCGTCACCGACGCCGCGACTGACCATCCACGATTGGTGGGCACGGTTCCGAGCATGCCGATGGACCTGCGATGCGCGGCGGCAAGGGAATGCAAAAGGGACGTTGCGGCCAAAAAAAGGGGCACCAATGTGGCGTGCCGTGTTGTCATTGTCGAGCGGTGGTGTACCTTCCTGCGTGTGGGCAGCGTGCTTTCCCTCGCCGGAGGCGCTGGCACGGGGAGCGATTCCAAGTCGGAACCCACCAGCAGCAGTCACTTGAGAGGTCCCGATATGTCCCACAACAAGCGCTCGACTCCCTTCGGCATGCTCAACGGTCGCCGCGCCGTCATCCCGACAGGCAGACCCATGGCCAGTTCAGTGGCCCGCGCTGCCGGGGCGCTCGCCCTTTCGGCCGTGGTGGTCATGACATGGAGTACCGCTTCGGCGCAGAGCATCTCCGAACTTGGCTCGCTGCTGCCCAACAGCAACTGCCAGGCCACCGCCATCAGCGCCGATGGAACGGTGGTCGCCGGGTACTCAAACGTCTCCACCGGCCACCATGCCTTCCGCTGGACAGCGGCCGGGGGCATGCAGGACCTGGGGGACTTTGGCTACAACTCGACCGCGTTCGCCGTCAGCGCCGATGGCACCTGCGTCGTCGGCTGGGCCCTGGTGCAGATCACGCGCCCCGATGGCAGCCAGGGCGGATACGCCCGGGTCATCCGCTGGACGGCCGCCGATGGCCTGCAGAATATCGGCGGCAGCACGGTCGTCGATCCGTCCAACGGCATCGCCAACTCGGGCATTGGACGCGCGGTCAACGCCAACGGCTCGGTCATCGTCGGCGACGGCGGCGGCATCTGCGGCCTCACCGAATCGTTCCGATGGACACAGGCAACCGGCACTCAGTCCCTGGGCACGTTTCTTGGCGGAGACATGTGTTACAGCCATGTGACGGTGATGGGGCTGAGCCTGGACGGGTCGGTCGCGGTTGGGCAAAGCAACGGGCGAGCCTACCGCTGGACACTCGGCACGGGCATGGCCGACCTGGGCAACCTGACGAATCATCCGGCCCGGATCGCCTTCGCAAAGAGCATCAGCCATGACGGCACGGCGATCGTCGGTTCGTGGGGCGTGAACGCCGCGGGGCACATCGCGCAGGCCTTCCGCTGGCGCGAGGGTGTTGGGATGGAGAACCTCGGATCGTTGGACGGCGCTGGGATCGAGCCCGCCGACGGCGCCAATATCTCCGTCAGCGCCGATGGCTCGGTGGTCGTTGGCACTTCGTACACCTCCGGGGGCATCGTCCGGCCGTTCCTTTGGACGCAGGATATCGGCATGGTCAATCTCCAGACCTACCTCCCGGCGATCGGAGTCGACCTCACCGGCTGGAGCCTGTGCTACGCGACTGGCATCAGCGCCGACGGCCGCACCATCGTTGGCAACGCGTGCGCAAGCCCCGGCGCCACATCGGGCTTCATCATCACGCTCCCGGCCGTGCTGCCCGCGTGCCTTTCGCTCAGCGCCCTGGACAACGCATTCGCCTGCGCGGACGGATCGGCCACCTTCTCCGTGACCGCAACCGGGGCCGGCCCGATGACCTTTCAATGGCGCAAGGGTGGCGCCCCGATCGACTCGACCGCCAACCCATCAGCGGCCACCACTACGCTGACAATGACCGGCATCCAGGCTGCGGATGCGGACCGTTACGACTGTGTCGTTTCCACCGCCTGCGGCAGTGCGACCAGCAACCAGGCGACGCTGACCGTCAGTTCCGCCGACTTTGACCGCGATGGTGACACGGGCACCGACGCCGACATTGAGGCCTTCTTCGCCTGTCTGGGCGGCAACTGCTGCCCGACCTGCGGCTCGGTTGACTTCGATGGGGACGGCGATACGGGCACCGACCTCGACATCGAGAGCTTCTTCCGCGTGCTCGGCGGCGGGCCCTGCTGACCACTCCCACAGGGTCCAAACCGGGCACTGGTGGGCGGAGCGCAATGGCGACCCTGCGCGAGGAATCCCACGAATGCCCTGCCTGGCCCGCGATGCGCGGACGAACCACTGTCGGCGCGAACGGTCTCCCCTCAGGCCAAAGGTGGGACTCAGGAGTGAAGTCGAAAACCCCCGTTGGGGCGGCGCGACCCCTGGAACAGCGCCGCCACGTTCAAACCCGGGCTCGCTGTTGACCCCGGACAGTACTGCTGCGTCTTGGACCGGGACGCCACGTGGGGAGTCGGTGGAGGCTGAAGATGGGTGGGGCGCGCAGCGTCGGATGCCGTATCATCTCTCTGCGCGAACAAGTGAATCGAGTCGAAAGGGTCAGGCGGATGTGTGTGATCGTTGCGGGCGCTTCACGCGACCGCGCCAAGTTCGGGTACAGGGCGGTACGCGCCTACGCCAAGCGGGGGCACGACGTGTACGCGGTCAACCCCGGCGCGACCTCCATCGAGGGCTTGCCGTGCTTCGCATTGGTCATGGAAGTCAAAGGCCCGGTTGACCGGCTCCTGGTCTACCTGCCCGCGGCAGCCGCGTTGGGGGTATTGCGGGAAGGCGCGGCACGGAACGACGTCGCCGAGGTGTGGCCGAACCCAGGTGTGGACGACCCGCGTGTCGTGCAGGAAGCGGCGGTCCTGGGGCTCAAGGCCATCCGGGGGTGCGCCATCATTGACATTGGGGAATCGCCTTCGTCATACTAATAGTCGCGAAGGGGGCTGTTTCGAGCCCCGCGTGTGTCACGGGGTCGCCGGGCAAGGTATTGTGTGGGGTCCGGATCGCCCACTCTCCGAAAGATCAAGTGATCGAGGGTATGGCAAGGCATCGCCGGGCAGACAGGAACGGAGTGCGTTACTTGGCGCCCGTCATGTTTCGACTTGTACGCCGATGCTTCATCGGCGGGGGTGCTGTCATTGCGCTGACGGGGTGCGGCGCTCGGGTTCCTGTGCTGCCCATCGCGCATGAGGGCCCGTTCGCTGAGCACCCCGGGATGGTGCTGGTGCTGGCGCTGTCGTTTGTCCTGTCGTTGACGGCGGCGGTGCTGGCGTGGCGGCTGATCCGGGCTACATCGGGGCGGCCGCTGCCGTGGTTCCTCATTGCCGTTGCGTCGCTGCTGCTGACGGCGAGGCGCGGTGTTTCCCTGTACGTGCTGTTCTTTGTGGAGGCAGCACCGGACCCGGACATTGGGACCGAGGTCATGGGGTTGGCCATCGGGGTGGTGATGGTCGCGGGGACTTACGGGATGGGGGGAATCTTCAGCGAGATTCGGGCCGCCCAGGAGAAACTCGCGGCCAGCGAGGAACGATCGCGCCTGATGATCGAAGGCGCGATGGACGCGGTGGTCTCGATCGACTCCAGCGGGGTTGTTTCGGGTTGGAACAAGCACGCCGAGGCGATCTTCGGGTGGACGGCGCAGGAGGCCTGCGGGCGCTCACTCACGCAGATCATCATTCCCGGGAACGCCCGCGACGCCCACGCGGAAGGGCTTGCCCGTTACCTCGCGAAGGGCGAAGGGCGCATGATCAATCGCCGGGTGGAGGTCATGGCGGTGCGCCGCGACGGGACGGAGTTTCCGGTGGAACTGGCAATCACGCCCCTCTTGGTGGGCGGGGAGCGCTCGTTCAGCGCCTTCATCCGCGACATCACGGAGCGAAAGCGGGCGAGCGACAAGCTCCGGGCCAGCGAAGAGCGTTTCCGTCGGGTGGTCGAGTCCAACATGATCGGGATTCTGTTCTGGGACGACGCCGGCGGGATCAGCGACGCCAACGACGTTTTCCTGGCGCTCGTGGGGTACAGCCGCGACGACCTGGTGAGCGGGAGGCTGCGGTGGGAGTCCATCACCCCGCCGGAGATGCAGCACCTGGACCAACGGGCGTTGGAGGAGATCCGCGCCACCGGGGCGTGCACCCCCTTCGAGAAGGAGTACATCCACAAAGATGGGCACCGCATCTCGATCCTGATCGGCGCCGCGGCGATGGGCCCGGAGCGCCGGAGCGGGGTGTGCTTTGTGGTGGACGTAACGGCGCGCAAGCGGGCGGAGGCGGCCCTGCGCGAGAGCGGATCTCTGCTGGAGCAGGCCCAGGCCATTGCACAGGTGGGCAGTTGGGTCTCCGACGACGAAAAGTCCGGGTCGCTGGCCTGGTCGCGGGAAACCTGCCGCATTTTCGGCATGGGCGAGTCGGAGTTTGACGGGCGGGTCGAGACGTTCTTCTCGATGGTGCACCCCGAGGACCTGGCGATGGTGCAGCACGCCGCCCGGGCGGCGTTCTCCGGGGAATCCCGGTACGACGTGCAGCACCGGATTGTCCTACGCAATGGGACCGTCCGGTGGGTTCACCAGCGGGCCGAGCGGGCCACGGTGCCCGAGACCGGTGCGGTCCGGATGCTGGGCGTGTGCCAGGACATCACCGCGCGCCGGCTCGCGGAGGAGGCGCTGCGCCAGAGCGAGACACGTTACCGACGGCTGGCCGAGCACGGCGCCATCGGTATCTGGGAGGTGGACCCCTCGGGCCCGACGATCTACTGCAACCCGGCCATGTGCAGGATGCTGGAGATTGACCACTCCGGCGAGCTTGCGGGCAGGCACTTCATGAGTTTCTTTACCCCCGAGGGCGGGATCAAGATCAAGGCCAACCTGGAGCGGCGGCTGCGCGGCGAGGCCTCAACCTATGAGGTGGACCTGATCGGCATGCGGGGCGGGCACCGGCACGTTGTGATCGCCGGGGCGCCTTCACCCCCGGAGAGCACCGTGGTCCGCTCGTTCATCGCCACCATGACGGATGTCACGGAACTGAGGCGGGCGGAAGCGGAAGTGCTGGAGTGGAAAAACCGATACGAGGCCGCTTCGGCGGCCAGCAGGCAGTTGGTGTACGACTGGGACATCTTGACCAATCGACTGATCTGGGGCGGAGACTCTGAGAGCGTCCTGGGGTGTCCGGTCTCAAGCCTGGGCGACCTGGACCGGTGGATTGAGCGCGTCCACCCGGACGACCGCGATGCGTTTGAGGCCGAAATCGCCCGCGTCATCGCGACGATGGAACCCTTCCACCTGGAGTACCGGGTTCGGCATGAGGCGGGGCACTACATCCACGCCCTGGACACCGGACGGTTCTTCAGCAACTCTCAGGGGCGGGTCACGCGGATGGTGGGGTTTGTCGGGGACGTGACCGAACGCGTGCGTGCCGCCGAACAGTTGGCCCGTCACGCTGGCGAGCTGGCCCGATCCAACACGGAACTGGAACGGTTCGCGTACGTGGCCAGCCACGACCTCCAGGAGCCACTGCGGATGGTGACCTCATTCACGCAACTCCTGGCCAGCCGGTACGCCGGGAAGCTCGGCCCGGACGCCGATGAGTTCATCGGGTTTGCGGTGGAGGGGGCCACCCGGATGCAGCAACTGATCGAGGACCTGCTGTCATACTCCCGGGTTGGCCCTTCGACGCGCCGGATGAGCCTCGCCAGCGCGGAGAATGCCCTGGGGCGCGCCCTGCGCAACCTGCACTGGGCCATCCAGGAGAGCGCGGCGACGGTGGTCAGCGAGGGCGGTCTGCCGGTGGTGATGGTGGATGAGTCGCAGTTGGCGGTGGTTTTTCAGAACCTGGTCGGGAACGCGATCAAGTTCCGAGGGTCCGGCCCGCCGCGGGTCACTGTGTCCGCAACGCCGGGGCCGGGCGGGTGGACGTTCGCCGTACGGGATAATGGGATAGGCATCCACGAGAAGCACCGCGAGCGTATATTTACGATGTTCCAGCGGCTTCACCCGCGTTCAACATACCCGGGCAACGGCATCGGCCTGGCGATCGCGAAGCGGATCGTCGAGGGCCATGGCGGGCGCATATGGGTTGAGTCGGAGGTCGGGGAGGGCTCGGTGTTCTGCTTCACGGTCCCGGAGGCCGGGGAAGGAGCGCAGGCATGACCTTCGCAGTCGAGGGCGCGGTTGGAACGGTGCAGGTTCTCCTTGTCGAGGACAACGAGGCGGATATCCGGCTGACCCGCGAGGTCCTGACCAACGGCCGGATGCGGAACCACCTGAGCGTCGTCCGCGACGGCGAAGAGGCGATGGAGTTTCTCCGCCAAGAAGGCCGCCACGGCTCCGCGCCGCGCCCGGACCTGATCCTCCTGGACCTGAACCTGCCGCGGAAGGACGGTCGCGAGGTGCTCGGCGAGATCAAGCGCGACCCGGGGCTGATGATGATCCCCGTGGTGATCCTGACGACGTCGCGCGCCGACGCCGACGTGGCACAGACCTACGTGCTCCACGCCAACTGCTACATCGTAAAGCCCGTGGACCTGACGCAGTTCATCGGCGTGGTGCGGACGATCGAGGAGTTCTGGCTGGGGGTTGTCCGCCTCCCGCCCACGCAGAACTGGACGTAATGCAGAACACACCTCTGCACATCCTGCTGGTCGAGGACAACCCAGCCGACGCCCGCTTCATCGAACTCCTCCTGACCGAGCGGCACCCGACGGCCCTGGTGGTCGAGCGTGCCGACACGCTGGGCAGGGCCCTGTCCATCCTCGAGCGTGCCGAGGGCCGGTTCAGTGTGATCCTGCTGGACCTGGGCCTGCCCGACAGCAACTCGATCGAGACGCTGAGGGCGGTCTCGGCGAGCGGGTACAGCGTGCCCATCGTGGTGCTCAGCGGCCTGGCGGACGAGACCCTCGGCATTGAGGCCGTGCGGGAAGGGGCCCAGGATTACCTGGTCAAGGGGCGCATCGATGCGGAACTGCTGGCGCGGACGGTCCGTTATTCGATCGAGCGCCACAGGGTGGAATCCGCCCTGCGCGAGAGCGAGAGCCCGAACCAGCGCATCCTGGACGTGGTGCCCGGCGGTGTGGTCGAGGTCAACATGCAAGGGCAGATTGAGAGCGCCAACACCGTGGCCCAGCGCCTGCTGGGGCTTTCGCTGCAGGAGTTGCGCCGCCTCAACATCCGCGACTTTACGTCGTGCCTGCACGAGGATGGGAGTCCGTGCTCTGCGGAGGACTTTCCCATTTCCCGGTGCCTCACGACCGGGACGCAGCAGCAGCCGATGACGCTCGGGGTGCCCGGGAGGGCCGGGGCCGTCTTCTGGGCCGTGTACACCGCCATCCCGATGACCGAGCCCCGCACCGGCAGGCAGACGGGAGCGGTGGTGACATTCCTGGACATCACCGAACACAGGCGGTCTGATGAGTCACTGCGGGCGAGCGAGGCCCGCTATCGCGCGGTGGTCGAGGATCAGACCGAGCTGGTCTGCCGCTTCCGCCCCGACGGGACCCGCACCTTTGTCAACGAGGCGTGCTGCCGGTTCTTCGGGCTGTCGCGCGATGAACTGATCGGTGCCAACCTGTTTGACACCGTGGTTCCCGCCGACCGCGAGGCTGTTCGCGCCCACATCCAATCGCTGACCCGGGTCGGGCCGGCCCAGGTTCAAGAGCAGCGGGTCTTCTCGGGGACCGGAGAAGTGAGGTGGCACCAATGGTTCAACCGCGTGGTGCACGTGCACGACGGGCACCCGGTCGAACTTCAGGGCCTGGGGCGGGACATCACCGCCCAGAAACTCGCCGAGCAGGCCCTGAGCGAGAGCGCGGAACAACTCCGGCACGCGCAGAAGCTTGATGCGGTCGGCATGCTCGCCAGCGGCGTGGCCCACGACTTCAACAACCTGCTCACCGCCATCCGCGGGTATGCCAGCCTGGCGCGCGCAACACTGGAGGATGGCCACCCCGCCCTCGAGTCGCTCGATCAGGTCGAGGAGGCCTCGCGCCAGGCCACCGGGGTTGCGGGCGCTCTGCTCACGTTTGCGCGCAAGGCCCGCACGGAGAAGTTGCCCGTGGAGCTCGCGGCGACGGTCGAGTCGGCGGTCCGGCTCTTCAGGCGGACCCTGCCGCTGAACCTGAGGTTGGTCATCGACACCGCCCGGGCGGCAAACCTCTGGGTGCTCGCGGACGCCACGCAACTGCAGCAGGTGGTCATGAACCTGGGCCTGAATGCCCGGGATGCGAGCAAGCGCGAGGGCCTCATCACGATCATCGTTGAGCCGGTGTTGAACAACGGCGGCGCCCACGGCCGGCCAGCGGGGGGCGAGGCACCGACGGCGGTCAGGATGATCGTCAGCGACACCGGGTCGGGGATCAGTCCCGACATCAAGGCCCGGATCTTTGAGCCGTTCTTTACGACCAAGCCCAGGGGGCGCGGCACCGGTCTTGGCCTGGCGGTGATTCATGGGATCGTGCAGGACCACGGTGGAACGATCTCGGTTGAGTCGCAGCCGGACCGAGGAGCGATCTTCACCGTTGTTCTCCCGCTGGTTCCTCCGCCGCCGCGATCGGCCGAGCCGCGTCGCTCGAGCGAGACCGCCCCGTTGACCGGCGGGCTGGCGCTGCTGGTTGAGCACAACCACCTGGTTCGGGGCCTGCTGGCGTCGATGCTCTCGGCCCTTGGGTACGAGGTTGTTCACGCGACGACGGGCGCGGAAGCGTTGGAACGGATGGGTTCCACGGGCCCGGAGTTTGATCTGCTCGTCACCGCTCAGAACATCCCCGATGGCGATACGGGTTCCCTGATCCGCAACCTGGCGAAGCAGGGGCACCACACCCGGACCATCATCGTGTCCGGCGCCGACCCGACCGACGAAGCAACCGACTCGGACGTGGTTGTGCTGAGGAAGCCCTTTCAGCTTGCGGACCTGCGCCGGGCCATTGTCACACTTTTGGCCGACGGCACGGAGGACATGAAATGAACAATATCAAGGTGCTGCTTGCGGACGACCACACACTGCTCCGCAGCGCCGTCGCCCGGGTGCTGCACAACAGCGCGAGCCTTACCGTGGTCGCCGAGGCGGGAACGACCGACGACGCCATCGCGGCGGCCATCCGCTACGGCCCGAATGTGGCGGTGCTGGACATCGACATGCCCGGGGTTGCGGCCTTTGACGCCGCCCGGACCATCATCGCGCGCTGCCCGGGAACAAAGGTGCTCTTCCTGAGCGCGTTCACGCATGATCGCTATATCGAGGCGGCGCTTGCCGCCGGCGCTTTGGGGTACATCAGCAAGAACGAATCGCCCGAAAAGGTGATTGACGCGATCCGGACGGTCGCTGCGGGCCAATGCTACTTTTCGCCGGAGGTCCAGGAGCGGCTGGTCATTGAATCGGATGGAGTTCGGTTGGCGCACGAAGCCCGGGGCCGCGCCGGGACACTGACCAACCGCGAGATGGAGGTGCTCCGATACATCGCGGGCGGCATGTCCAAGAAGGAGATTGCGAAGACCATGCACCTGTCGGTGAAGACGATCGAAAACCACTCGGCGAGCATCATGACCCGGCTGGACATCCACGATCGCGTCGAGTTGACTCGATTTGCGATTCGCGAAGGGCTCATCGAGGCTTAACAAAACCATCATTTATGCCTGAAAACTCGGTTCTAGAGGTTGCCCAGGTTTACATCCCCCTAAACGGGTAAAACTACCTATTCATGTTGCGCGTTGGGGGGTCGATACTCCTTGTGTCAGATTTGCGCTAATCCGTTATCGGACGACTCAGGCACTACTGCCTGTTCCGCTCGGAACGGAAACGCTTACATCGGGAGGATCCACGTTGCTCAGCGAAACACAAGTCGACGGCAGTGCCCCATCGGCATCGGACCAGTTTGAGAAGTCAGGAGCGGCGATCGCGGCCAGCCGCCCTGATCTGCTCGCAAACGTCAGCCACGCCCAGCAGCGGGTGCTTGGCCTGCTCCTTGCCGGGCTGACCGAGCCCCAGATCGCCGACCGCATCGCCCGCAGCCGGCACACGGTCCACGATCACACCAAGGCGATTTACAGCGCCATGAAGGTGAACAACCGGGTGCAGTTGGTCCTGCTCTTCTCCAGCCCGGCGGCCCCCGCGGCTGCGGCAGACACCCGGCCAGAGGTCCGCACAGCCCGCATGGCGACTCCGATCACCCCGAGCATGCGCGGCTACGAAAAAGCGGTTGGCTGAGGAATCGGTTGGCTGCAAAGGCCTTCCGGCGGCAAAACCCCTCAGGGGGAATCCCTAAGTTCCGGTTAGCAGATTCAGCCCCCGGACCCCGATTGTGGGGAGGTCCGGGGGCTGATATGCTGCGTCCTTGCGCCGGCTTCTCACGTGCCGTCGCAGCGCCACGCACGCCTTGTGATGGAGTACACGCATGAAGAACCTGCTCGGATCCTTTGGAACCACGCTGCTCGTGGCGGTCTTGTCGGTTGGGGCGCTCGTCACCATCGCCCCGCGAGCCGCGGCCCAATCCGACCCGATCACCGAGGACGAGATTATCTCGGGGACGATGGACATTGAGTTTGGGACGCGGGTGAGCCTGGACACCACGGGCGACCTCAAGGAAGGCTCGCCGGCTGTGGGCGCCAAGGACAAGTATAAGTTCGCGCTGAGCGTGGCGAAGACCACACAGTTCTCGGGCGAGATCACCCGCCAGCCCAACTTGTACTCCAAGCTGCTGCAGAAGCGCAAGCAGGAGGCGGCGCTGGCGTACTCGATCGACCTCGCGGTGCTCAACCCCAAGGACCTCAAGCAGAAGAAGGTGGTGGGCAAGTGGGTTGGCCTTGTACCGATCGATGCCGCGAGCGGGGCGTTTGACCTTTCGGGCGGGTCCGCGAAGGAGCGGCCGCTGCGGATCCAGGTGGACGCGGTGGGCAAGGCCCCGGCGTTCACAGATACGTTCACGGGCCGGTTGATGGGCAAGGCCGAAGAGAAGAAGGGCCTTGCTTCCTACACCTACAAGCGCCTGGTCGGCAACAAGACGGTCGAGGTGGTGGTGAAGCAGAGCGACCCGATGCGCTTTGAGAACCTGGTGCTGGGCAAGGGCCCGGCCGAGAACTACCCCCGCACCTCCGTGAACGGCCGGCTGGATTACGACTATGAGACGGGCAACTGGCTGACCGACGGCATTCGCTTCCGCTACACACTGGACGGCAAGGAGTATGAGGACATCGTCACCGGCACGATCAAGTGGGTCGAGGATGCGGACCGCGAGACCAACGGCAAGGGCTACTACGAGTTCAACCTGCGGTTTAACGAGGAGAAGAACCGCAGCGCCTCGGGCGAAGGGGCGGCGTTCGAGCAACTCTCGGATGAAGACGCCTTCTTCGCTGTGGATAACTCCATCCCCTGCCTGACCGGCAAGGTGAGCTACGTTGATACCTTTAGCGGCGGCGGCGAGACGCCCGCCTCGAGCAAGATCACGTACAGCCTCAACGCCAACAAGCTGACCAAGCAGCAGGTGATGAACTTCTTCAAGTTGTGGCTGATCGGCATCGGCCCCATCAACGACGAGTAAGAACTGCCATTGGTGGCCCGGCTCTCCGAGCCGGGTCCCCTTTTTTGATGCTTTGATTCCTCCGGCTCGGAGAGCCGGGCCACCACACGGAGATTGCCATGTCAAGGTCGATGTATGCACGCCTGGCGCGCCGGTTCGCACCCGAGAAGTTCCAGACCTCTCGCCGAGATCTGCTGAAACTGACGCTGGCCCTCTCCGCGGGGGCGTTGCTCTCCGGCCCCGGACGCCTGCTGGCACAATCCGGGCGGGGTAAGGGCAAGCGGATCGTGGTGGTGGGCGGCGGCTTTGGCGGGCTGGCGTGCGCCTTTGAACTCATGTCCGCCGGGTATGACGTGACGGTCCTGGAGGCCCGGGACCGCGTGGGCGGGCGCGTGCTCTCGTTCAACGATGCGCACAGCCCGCTCGTTGCCGGCAAGAACGTGGAAGGCGGCGGCGAGCTCGTCGGGAGCAACCACCCGACGTGGGTCGCCTATCAGGAGAAGTTTGGGCTGGAGTTCCTGGACGTCACCGAGTCTGAAGGCGAGTACCCCATCATCCTGGGCGGTCAGCGCCTGGATGCCAAGGCGGCCGAGGCGTTGTACGAAGAAATGGACGCCGCGTACGCCCTGATGAACGCCGATGCGGCGGGGGTCAACGAGGATGAGCCGTGGAAGTCGCCCAACGCCGCGGCCCTCGACAAGAGAACCACACGCGACTGGCTTGACGCCTTGGACGTGAGCGACCTGGGCCGCCAAGGGTTGACGGTCGCGTTCATGGCCGACAACGGCGCTGACCCCGCCCGCCAGAGTTACCTGGGGAACCTGACGCAGGTGAAGGGTGGGCAACTCGAGAAGTACTGGACCGACAGCGAGGTCTACCGCTGCAAGGGCGGGAACGACCTGCTCGCGAAGAAGTTGGCGGAGGCCCTGGGCAAGGACCGCCTGGTGCTGGGGCTGCCCGTGAGCGCGATCCACGCCCGCGGCCAGGGGATGATGGTCACCTGCAAGGATGGTCGCACGCTCGAGTGCGATGATGTCGTGCTCGCGGTGCCGCCCAGCACCTGGAAGAAGATCGACATCAAGCCGGGGCTGCCAGGAACGCTCATGCCGCAGATGGGGGTGAACGTCAAGTACCTCGCGGCGACCACGAAGCGGTTCTGGAACGACAAGAACCTCGCGCCCGATGCCCTGAGCGACGGCGATGTGAGCATGACCTGGGAAGGGACCGACAACCAGCCCGAGGGGGAAGGAGCCGCGATGGTCTGCTTCTCGGGCGGTCGCGCGGCTGAGGCCGCCCGCTCGCGCGCGGGGGCAGAGCGGGATGCCGCGTATGCGAAGGAGTTGGAGGCCCTGTACCCCGGTTATGGCGAGCACAAGGGCGCGACGCGGTTCATGGACTGGCCCGGCGACCCGTGGACGATGGCGAGTTACTCATTCCCCGCGCCCGGGCAGGTGACGACCGTGGGGCCGATGCTGCGCGCGGGCGTCGGCAACCTGCACTTTGCGGGTGAGCACGCCTGCTATAAGTTCGTGGGGTACATGGAGGGGGCGCTCAACGCGGGCGCTTCACTGGCGGCGCGGCTGGCGCAGCGGGATGGGGTGGCGAAGAAGCCGGAGCCGGCAAAGCAGCCGTTGCCCGCGGGGTCGGCGGGTTCGTGAGCGGCAGGCACGTTGCGCGACACTCCCCTGGTGTGCGTCGGTGACGACGCCGGCCAGTGGTACCCCAAACCTGAATCAGGTCAGGGTGGTGGAATCCGCTTGCCTTGGGGGTCGAGCCCGCCCTCAAACTCCTGGCTGAGGTCTTGTTCGAGGCCCTTGGTGATGAAGTGTTCCATGCGCTCCGACGGGTCGTGGACGTGATCGGTGGGCAGGCCGACCTTTCGGCTGAGATACGTTTCCCACAGCCTGTGGGAGCGGATGATGTGCCCGGCCTTGGCCTGGCCGGATGTGCTGAGCGAGCGAGCGCCCTTCGCACCTTCGACGTGGCCCGCTCGCCGCAGCAGGAAGATCGCCAGCGTTCCGATCAGGCCGTCGCCCCGGTGGCCCAGGCCACCGCCGGCGCCGGCCTCCTGCTGGCGGTAGAGGGTGCCGAGGATGTCCTCGCGCCGGATGCGCAGCGCCAGCAGCGATTGGCGCAGGGCTTTGCTCACCAGCCCGTGGTTGGGGGCGAGGAAGACGGCCGCGGCAAACTCGCCGCCGGCCACGACGCTCATCATGCCGGCGACGGACGTGTTCCAGTAGAGGGCCAGGAGGTACCCCACCACCGCCGCGATGACGGCGAGCAGGGCTGAGATCCAGAGCATGCGAGCCAGGCGGTCGGTCAGGAGTTGTGCTGATGCCGCCGGGGCGATGAGCATCGCCACGACCAGGATCGACCCCACGGCTTCGAAGGAGGCGACGGTAGTGCCCGCGACGGCGGCCATGAGGCCGTAGTGCACCAGGGTGGCGTTGATGCCCATGGTCGTGGCCAGGTAGGGGTCAAACGAGACGATCTTGAGTTCTTTGTAGAAGACGGTGATGAGCGCGAGGTTGATCACCATGACAACCGACAGCACCCCGAAGGCCCGGGGCAGTTCGAAGCCAAGCACGAGCACCTTGTCCAAGGGTGTGAACTCGATCAGCCCGTAGAGCACGCACCCGGGGTCCAGGTCCACATTGTGCGCAACCTGCGAGATCAGGAGGACACCCAGCGCGAAGAGCGAGGAAAAGACGACGCCCATGGCCGCGTCTTCGGGGACCCGGCCCATGCGCGCCAGGGCGGAGGTCATCGCCGCTGTGAGCAGCCCCACCACCATGGCGCCGATGAGCATGGGGACGATGTCGCGGCTGCCGGTAACGATGAAGGCCAGGGCCAGTCCTGGGAGGATAGCGTGGGAGATGGCATCGCCCAGGAGCGAGAGCCTGCGCAGCACCAGGAAACAGCCCAGGACGGCGCACGCGACAGCGCAGACCACCGCGGTGGCCATCACCCAGTAGTCGTCGGCGCGAAGTCCAAAGAGCGTGGGAGCGACGCCCCGGGTGCTCTCGAACAAGGCTTGCGCGAGGAGGGTGGTCATGCGTTGGCCCCCGCGGAATCGTGGCTCGCGATGGCGTGGGGCGAGCCGGGGAGGTGCTCGGGCAATCGGCCCTGGGCGCGGAGTTTTTCTTCGAGTCGCACCAGCAGTTCACGCGGCAGGATGTGCTCGATCAGGTCGGCATCGCGGTCGACGTGGTCGGGGGCGATGTCGGCCTGATCGATGAGGAAGACCTCCCACAAGCGGTGGGCGCGGACGGTCTGGATGGCTTCGATGAGCCCCATCTTCGTCAGCGCCCATCCGGCTTCGCGGCGCTCTACCAGGCCATCGGAGGCGGCGCGGGCGATGACGGCGTCGAGTTGCGGGCGGGACCAGGACCGCTTGAGGGCCACCTCGGTCTCGCCCCAGGATTCGCGGGGGCTTGGGCTTCCCTGCTGGGATTCCCCCAGTTCATAGAGCGCGCGGAGGAAGTTCTGCATGATGATCTTCCGGCGCAGGGTGTGATGCCGGACCCAGCGCGCCACTACGCCCCGCTGTGGCGCGGCGAAGAGCGAGATGGTGAAGAACACCGCCGCGGTGAGGGCGACGAGCGGCCCCGCCGAGAGGCGCGGCACCAGGGCGCTGATCGCGGTCCCCACCAAGCCAGACACGGACCCGGCCGCCGCGGCGATGCAGACCATGACCCAGAGTTTCTCGGTCCAGAACCTGGCCCCCGCGGCGGGGATGATGAGCAGCGCCGCCATAAGGACGACGCCGACGGCGGGGAGGCCGATGACGGTGCAGACGCAGATCAGGCCCATGAGGGCCAGGTCGAGGATCAGCAACGGGCGGCCGAGCGAGCCGGCGAACTCACGGTCAAAGCAGAGGAGCTTGAACTCTTTGAAAAGAGTGACCACCACGATGATCGCCACAGCGCCGACGATGGCGATGAGGCGAACGTCTTCGCGCACCATGCCCGCGGCCTTGCCGAAGAGGAACGTATCCAGCCCGGCGCGGTTGCCCCCGGGCTGGTTCTGAATGATGCGTGACAGAACGATCCCCAGGCCGAAGAACGTGCTCAGCACGATGCCGATGGCCGCATCTTCTTTGACGCGGGTGTAGCGCCTGATGAGCGATATGCAGAGCACGCCCAGCACCCCGAACACGAAGGCCCCTACCAGGAACGAAGTGAAGTCGCGGTCACCCACGACGAAGTACGCGACGCAGATGCCGGGGAGCGCTGCATGGGCCAGGGCGTCGCCCACCAGGGCCCGCCTGCGCAGGACCGCGAAACTGCCGATGACCCCTGCCGCGAGGCCGAGCAACGTCGCTCCCAGCAGCACGACTCGCGTGTTGGAATCCTGGAGCGTGATGAGTCGGATGAAGTCGTTCATGTGGGGGTACGGGGGCGGCCTCAGGGCGAGGGCGTTTCGGCCTTGCGCACGGCTTCGGCGGCCTCATCCAGGAGCGTCAGCCGCCCGCCGTAGGTCTTCTGCAGGTTGGCGTTGGTGAAGACCTGGTCGGTGGGGCCGGCCGCGACCAGGCGCATGTTCAGCATGACCACGTGGTCGAAGTAGTCGGGAACGGTCTGCAGGTCGTGGTGGACGGCGATCACCGTCTTCCCGGCGGACCGCATGGTGCGGAGCAGGCTCACGATGGCGGTCTCGGTCGCGGCGTCGACGCCCGCGAAGGGCTCATCCATGAAGTAAAGCACCGCGTCCTGGGCCAGCGCCCGGGCGAGGAAGACCCGCTGCTGCTGCCCGCCGGAGAGTTGGCTGATCTGGCGGTTCGCGAATGGCGCCATCCCGACCTGCTCGAGGGCGGCCAACGCGGCGGCGCGGTCACTCTTGCCGGGGGGGCGGAGCCAGCCCAGGTGCCCGTAGCGGCCCATGAGGACAACGTCCTTGGCGTCGACGGGGAAGTCCCAGTCCACACTCTCGCGCTGGGGGACATAGCCGATGAGCGATCGGGCGTCCTTCAGGGAGCGGCCGAAGATCTCGACGCGCCCGCTGGCCAGGGGCACGAGCCCCAGGATTGCTTTGAGCAGCGTGGACTTGCCCGCGCCATTGGGGCCGACCACGGCGATCAGGCGACCTGCGGGAAGGAGCAGGTCGATGTCCCACAAGACCGGCTTGCGGTGGTACGCGACGGTCACATCGTGCACTTCCACCGCCACTTCCGTCGCGCGCCCGGCTTTGTCCACAGATGCGGGGGGGCGCGGGACGGGGGTTGTGGGAGGTGTCGCGGCAGGAGGTACCGATGAGCCCTGGATCATGAACCCTCCGCGGGGACTTGGCCGGTGAGGGCAGCGACGATGGTCCGAACGTTGTGGCGGACCATACCGATGTAGGTCCCCTCAGGGGTGCCGGCTGCGCCCATGGCGTCGCTGAAGAGCTGACCCCCCACCTTGACGGTGTGACCGCGCGACTGGCAGCCCTCGAGCAGGGCATCGATGGCCTTGCGGGGCACGCTGGACTCGATGAAGACGGCGGCGACCTTCCGCTCCACGAGCAGGTCAACCAGGTCGTTGATGTCCTTGAGGCTGGCCTCGCTCTCGGTGCTGATGCCCTGGATGGCGCGGACCTCGATGTCGTAGGCGCGCCCGAAGTAGCCGAAGGCGTCGTGGGCGGTGACGAGGATTCGCTTGTCCCTGGGGATGGTGGCGATGTCGCGGGCGACCTCTTCGTTGAGGGCCAGCAGTTCTTCGAGGTAGTCGGCGGTGTTGCGGGTGTAGGTGTCCTTGCCGGCGGGGTCCAGCTCGATCAGGGCATCGCAGATGCGCTCGACGGCGAGCGACCACATCTCGACATCAAACCACACGTGGGGGTCGTGGTGGCCGGCGAACTCGGGCGGGCTGCGGAGCCGGGATTCGTCGATTTTCTCGGTGACGGCGACCACGGGGCGCTCGCGGGCCATCTTGACCAGCACATCCCCCATCTTGCCTTCGAGGTTGAGGCCGTTGTAGAAGATGATGTCGGCATCGGTCAGCAGGCGGACATCACCGGGGGAGGCCTTGTAGAGGTGCGGGTCTACGCCCTCACCCATGATCCCGGTCGCGGAGACACGGTCGCCGCCCACGCGGGAGACGATGTCGGAGATCATGCCGATGGTGCAGACGGCGTTGACGCGGCGTGGCTGCTGGCCCTTGGGGGTCGGCCGGCCACAACTGGACAACAGCGCCAGGACCGCTACGGCGAGGGCGACCCAACAGACCGCGGAGTGTCGCGGATGGGCCAGTCCTGTGAGCCACGAACGGTGCGGGTTGATGTTGTTGGCGTGCATGATCGTCCTTTTCCTCCCGAAAACGCCCCGGGGACGGTAGGGGGTTGCGGCCATTGTAGCACATGCTACTATCGGATTGTAGTAATGGGTACATTCTCTAGAAGAGGGGACTTTTCAATGTATACCGGAACAGGTCGGCTGGGCGGGTACCTTGTTCTGGCCGCGGCGGGCCTCTGCCGTGCCGAGCCGCCGGCGACCGCTCAGCCGGACCCCGAGGAAATGGTGACCGACCGGCCGGACTTCACCGAGTCGGCCTCCACGGTGCCGGCTGGGGGTGTGCAGATCGAATCGGGCGTGACGTTTGCGACGGATAATGACGAGGGCGAGGTCCGCGACTGGACCCTGGGCGAAGTGCTGGTGCGGGTTGGGCTGGCGGAGTCTCTCGAGCTGCGCATCGGCGTGCCCAACTACTCCTCGACCAGGGTGTGCGACGCTGCCGATGGGTGCACGACCGAGGATGGGTTCACCGATTCTGCGCTGGGCCTCAAGGTGCGCCTCATGGACCAGGAAGACCTGTGGCCGGAGGCGGCGGTGCTGGGCTCGGTCGGGCTGCCGACGGGGGCCTCGTCCAAGTCGGCCGATGGGTTGATTCCCGAGGTGAAGCTGGCCCTGGGGTATGACTTCCCCGGGCCGCTGAGCCTGGGAGTGAACCTCAATGCCTCGGGGCCGCGGGATGCCGATGGCGACCACTACCTGGAGCCCTCGGCGTCGGCATCCCTGGCGATCGACCTGGGTGATCGGTGGGGCGCATACGCGGAGTACTTCGGGTTCTACCCGGTCGATTCGCCAGTCGCGGACACGCACTACCTGAACGCCGGGGTGACGTTCCTTGTCTCGCGCAACGTGCAGCTTGATGCGCGTGTGGGCGTGGGGCTGGTGGAGGAGAGCGAGGATGTGTTCGCGGGGATGGGAATCAGTGTCCGTTTCTAGGTGAACGCCTAATCTCCTTCAGATGTCCCAGCGCCGAACCCAGTCCACGGCCCCGAAGAAGGCAGCCACTCCCAAGGCGGCGGCTCAGCCAATGACGGCGCAGGAGAAGGCGCTCCAGCACCGCCGCACGCGCCAAGCGCACGCCTCGGAGATCGCCGAGGACTATGTCGAGACCATCGCCGACCTCATCGACGCCCAGGGGGAGGCGCGGGTGGTGGACCTGGCGGGGTGCCTGGGAGTCACTCACGTCACGGTCATCCGGACCATCGCACGACTGCAGCGCGACCGGCTGGTCACCAGCCGCCCCTACCGGTCAATCTTCCTGACCGACCTGGGGCGGGAACTGGCCGAGCGTGCCCGTAAACGCCACCAGACGGTGGTCCGATTCCTAGAAGCGCTGGGGGTCACCAGCCTCACAGCGCGGATGGATGCCGAGGGGCTGGAGCACCACGTGAGCCAGGAAACACTGGCAGCGATGGAGCGGTTTGTGGCCAAGGCCGGGTGAAACGGGGCGATTCGCCGGGTGGCGTTGGCCCGGACCCACCCGAACTCATCCCTATAGGGACGGTGGGCCTCCCGTCGATATGCTGTGCACGCCGCGGAGGTCCGCCGGCGCAAGGGCCACTGTTCCCATGAGCACCACACCGCACTCAACTGGCGATGACAAGTTCGTTCCGACAGGCAATCACGGGGAGATGATTCCAGGAACACCTGGAGAGATTCCGCCGCTCTCGCCGGATGCGACGCCCGAGGAAAAGGACCGGCACTGGTTTACCTATGTGTACCAGGGCGACCGGATGCCCCAGCTCACGTTCCGGGCCATCGCGATGGGGGCTGGCTTGGGCATGCTCATGTCGATCTCCAACCTGTACACCACGATGAAGGTGGGGTGGGCCTTCGGCGTGGCGATCACGGCCTCGGTCATGTCCTTTGTCATCTGGAACGTGGTCCGGCTGGTGAGCGGCAACCGCGTGAGCCAGATGTCGATCCTCGAAACCAACTGCATGTCGTCGACCGCCTCGGCGGCCGGTTACTCCACCGGGGCCACGATCGCGACCTGCTTCGGCGCGCTGCTGATCCTGACGGGGGCGCACGAGCGCTGGTGGATCGTGGCGTCCTTCACGCTGGCGACCGGGGCTATGGGCGTGTTCCTGGCGATCCCCATGAAACGGCAGATGATCAACCAGGAGCAACTGCCCTTCCCTTCGGGGATCGCCGCGGCGACCACGCTGCGGAGCCTCTACAGCAAGGGCGGGGACGCGATCAAGAAGGCGTACTCGCTCGTGATCGCCCTGTTCTGTGGGGTGCTGGTGGGGGTTCTCAACACCGCCGAGGACATGTTTGTGGGGCTGGGGAACTTCTTCGCGTGGATGCGCAACAACGTGTTCAACATCCATCTGCCGGAGCAGGTTCCGCACGATGGGTTCTGGAAGCTCAACGGAAAGCCGCTGGTGGGCTTCGGGTTTGAGCCCAGCGTGCTGCTGATCGCCGCGGGCATGATCGTGGGGCTGAAAGTCTCGCTCTCGATGCTGGCGGCGGCGATGATCTCGCACCTGTGGATCGGGCCTGAGTTGAACGCCATGGACCTTGCGCACGCGGGCGAGACGGGGTACGTGGTGTCCATCCCGCTCGTCGGGGGCGGGACGCTGTACCACATCCCGCGCTGGACGCTGTGGGGAGGAACGTCGATCATGGTGTTCGCGAGCCTGGCCTCGCTCGCGCTGCAGTGGAAGACGGTGGCGCGGTCGTTCTCACTGCTCAAGCGTGGCAAGGAGGGCGGTGCGGGCGACCTGGACGCCCGGATGGCAGAGATCGAGGTTCCAACGAGCTGGATGATCGTGGGGATGGTCCCCATCAGCCTGGCGATGCTGGCCATCCAGGTGCTGGCCTTTGACATTTCGTGGTGGGCGGGCACCATCGCGGTGGCGCTGTCGTTTGTGCTGTCGCTGGTTGCGGCCCGCGCCACGGGCGAGACCGATACGACCCCCATCGGCGCGATGGGCAAGGTGATGCAGTTGCTGTTCGCGGTGTTGCACCCCAAGCAGATCGTGCCCAACCTGATTTCCGCGGGCATCGGCGCCAACAGCGCCAGTTCTTCGGCCGACCTCCTGACTGACCTCAAGAGCGGGTACCTGCTGGGGGCCAACCCGCGCAAGCAGTTCATCGCTCAGTTCGTAGGGATTTTCTTCGGCACCCTGGCGATCGTGCCCGCCTGGTACCTCATGATCCCCGACCAGACGGCGCTGGAGAAGTACCCCCTGCCCGCAACGCAGACGTGGGTGGCGGTGGCCAAGGTGCTCTCGCAGGGGCTTGACAGCCTGCCGGACTCGGCCAAGTACGCCATCCTGATCGGCGCGCTGGTTGGGATCATCATCCCGGTTGTGGAGAAGCTCTTCCCCAAGGCCCGCCCGTATATGCCCTCGGCGATGGGGCTGGGCCTGGGATGGGTGGTCTTCTTCAACAACGCGTTGGCCTTCACGATCGGTGCGCTCATCGCGTGGGTCTGGAGCCTGATCGCGAAGAAGAACCAGGATCGGTACAACGTTCCGATTGCCTCCGGCCTGGTCGCGGGAGAGTCGCTCATCAAGGCCCTCTTGGCCATGCTTGCCACGGCCATCGGGCTGTTCCAAAGCGACAGCAAGTAGGTTCTGCGCGCGATAATCGGCCCGGTCGGGCCAATCCGCCCTTGTCCTTGGACCGATAGGTCCACCGTCCAGCGGCGCGCGCCGATGCGGGATCGCGTTGCTGGGCATGGACCAGGCGCCGTGACCCTCCGCTCCAAGACCCTGCTGATTATCGGGCTGGTGATGACCGGGCTGTTGTCCATGGTCTTCGTGGCTTCTCGCGCCCTGATGGACCCGCACTTTGATGACCTCGAGCGGCGCGATGCGGAAGACGCCATGCACCGCGCCCTGGGGATGATTGACTACCAGACCCGCCAGCTTGACCGGACGTGCGTGGACTGGGCTTCGTGGGACGATACCTATGCGTTTGCCGCGGACGGGAACGCCGAGTACGCGCTGGCCAACCTCTCCGATGAGACGTTTCAGAACCTGGACCTGAACATCCGGGCCATCTATGACGCGGGATTGACGCCGGTGTCGGCCGCGGCGTACGACCTGATCGGACAACGGCAGGTCCCGTTCCCCGCCTTGCTGCACCAGAAGTTCGGGGACGGGCTGCTCGCGCGGGCGCTCGCGGGCGAACCGATGCGCGGCATCCTGGTGCTCCCCGAGGGTTCGCTGATGCTCGCGGCCCGCCCGATTCTCGACAGTGCGCACGGTGGTCCGGCCCACGGTGTGTTCGTCTTCGGGCGCTACCTGGACGCGGTCGAACTCGCGAACATCAACGCCCTTATGCAAGTGAACTTTCGGGTGTACGACATCGCCAGCCCGCTCGCGCCCGCGGGGGTCATGCACCTGGAGAGCAACACTCCCGGCGAGGCTGCCCCCCAACTCCTGGTCATCGTGGACGGTAACGAACGGATCAGCACGTACGCCATGATGTCGGACATCAGCGGCCGACCGGCGCTGGTCGCGCACAACTCCGCTTCTCGCCCGGTGCACGCGCGATCACAGACCATGCTGCGGTATGTGGTCGGGGCCCTGGTCGCGGCAGGGCTGGCCTTTGGCCTGGTTACCAACCTGCTGCTGAGCCGGACGGTCCTCAACAGGCTGAGTCGGCTCTCAAGGGATCTTACGGCGGTGACCGCCGGGACCATGTCCCGTGTCAACGCCGACGGGCGCGACGAAGTCGCCCAGGTCAGCCACTCAATCAATCGCACGCTGGCGGCGCTGGATGAGTCCAAGGCCGGGCTTGCGGGCAGCGAGGCCAAGTTCCGGACCATGGCCGAGTGCGCCCCGCTGGGGATTTTCCTGACCGACAGCGACGGCGATTGCATCTTTGTCAACAAGGCCTATCAGGACATCTCCGGCTACGGCCTGGAGGCGGTCAGGGGGAGCGGCTGGTCGAACAGCGTGCACGAGGAGGACCGGCGGAAGGTCTTCGGCGACTGGTACAACGCCGCGAAGACCAGGTCATCGTTCAAGAGCACCTTCCGAAGAATCCGCCCGGACGGGGCCGTGATCTGGACTTCCGCGACGGCGGCGCCGATCTGCGAGGGCGATGCGGTGCTGGGGTTCGTCGGCAGCATCGAGGACGTGACCGAACGACGGGCCGCGGAGGCCGAGTTGCTTCGCGCCAAGTCGCGGGCCGACGCGGCCAACCTGGCCAAGACCGAGTTCCTGGCCAACATGAGTCACGAGATCCGCACGCCCATGACGGCGATCCTGGGCTTCACCGACCTGCTCCTGGAGCCGGGCCATTGCGAGCAGGACCGTGCCGCCGCGCTGCGCACCATCCGCAGCAACGGCGAACACCTGCTCATCATCATCAACGATATCCTGGACCTCTCGAAGATTGAGGCCGGCCAGATGACCGTGGACCGGGCGGAGTGCTCGCCCGCCGAAATCGTGGAGCAGGTTTGCTCGCTGCTCAACGCGCGGGCGACGGGCAAGTGATTATCGCTCACGACCGAGGTCGTCGGGCCCGTCCCGACAAGGATCACCTCGGACCCGACGCGCCTGCGCCAGATCTTGATCAACCTGGTCGGGAACGCCGTCAAGTTCACGAACACGGGGGTTGTTCACGTGCGCCTTTTCTGCCGGCCATCGGACCCCATGTCGCTCCACATCGAAGTGATCGATACGGGGATCGGGATGAGCCCGCAGGAACTCGCACAGATCTTCCAGCCCTTTTCCCAGGGGGACAGTTCGACCGCGCGCCGCTTCGGCGGGACGGGGCTAGGGCTCTCCATTTCGCGCAAGCTCGCGGCCTTGCTCGGCGGAGAAGTGACCGTCCGGTCGGCCCGCGGCGAGGGGAGCACCTTTACGCTCTCGCTCGCGGTGGGCGCCGAGCAACCGGCGCCCGTCCCGGCGCCGGTTGCACTCCAATCGCCGCGCCCCACGACACCTACGCCAACCGCCGCCAGGATCGACGACGCTCGCATCCTGCTCGCGGAGGACGGCGTGGACAACAGGCGGCTGATCACGTTCATGCTGAACCGGGCGGGGGCGCATGTCACGCACGCGGAGGATGGAAGCGTCGCCGTCAGGCTTGCCCTGGAGGCCCTGGGCGAAGGGAATCCGTTTGACCTCATCATCATGGACCTGCAGATGCCGCGGGTTGATGGGTACGCCGCCACCGCCATGCTGCGAAAGGCGGGGTATCGCGGGGCGATCATCGCGCTGACGGCCGATGCAACGGGCAATGAACGGGAACGGTCGGCGACCGCCGGCTGCGACGACTTCGCGACCAAGCCCATCGACAACGCCCGGCTGGTGAGCACGTGCGCCAAGTGGTGCCGCGGCACCTGGGCGCATCCGCGGACGGCATAGCCGGTCAGGCCCGCCCCTGCGCCGGCCCGCCCGAGCCGGATGCGTCCCGGGGTCCGGCGCCCACCAGTTCGGCCTGCCGGGCCCTGCGGCGCATGACCACGCTGGCCGGCAACGTCAGCAGGTACGCTCCTGAGATCGCCGACAGGGTCAGCCAGGCATCCTTCACCATCATCACCACCGCCAGGCCCACGAGCACCAGCAGGGGCGCTACCAGGCGACGGTTGATGCGCAGTTTCTTGAGCGAGAACATCGGGACGCGGCTGATCATCAGCAGGGCAACCACGAACGTGTACAGGATGATCGCCTCTCGCGGAGCCCGCCACGCGACGGTGTCGGAAACGGCGAGCATCGGGGCGACCATCACCGCCCCGGCCGCGGCAGGGGTGGGCATCCCGACAAAGTAGTTCGCGGCCGAAGCGCTGACTTTGGAGATCGGGGGCGCGGAGGTGAACCTGGCCAGCCGCAGGCCCGCGCACAAGGGGTAGGTCACCACGGCGGCAAGGCTGAACATATCGAAGGGGGCGCCTTCCTGCGGGGCCAGGAGCCACTGGTGGAGGATGACGGCGGGCGCGACGCCGAAGGCCAGGAAGTCCGAAAGGGAGTCGAGCACCGCGCCGAAGTTTGAGGTGACGTGGAGCAGGCGCGCGGCCCGCCCATCGAGCGCATCAAACACGGCGGAGACGAGGATTGCCGCGAGGGCCTTCTCCCAGTGGCCCTGGAGCGAGAAGTGCAGCGAGGCCAGCCCGGCGCAGAGGGCCACAGTCGTCAGCAGGTTGGGGATAAGCGCGGCGACCGAGACTACCTTGGCCCGGCGCGAAACCAGCCTCAGGAACATAACGGTACCTCCGGGCGCGCCTCAACGCTGGGCGCGCGATCCATCATCCCGTGCGACGACCGTCTCGCCGGCGATGGAATGCTCGCCGACCTTGGCCACCGGCACGAAGCCGCGTGGCAGGTACACATCCACCCGCGAACCGAACCTGATCAGGCCGTAGCGTTGCCCGGCCCGCAGCGTTGTGCCCGGTTTCACCTTGCACACAATGCGGCGGGCGATCAGGCCCGCGATCTGCACCACGACCATGATGCGCCCATCCGGCAGGCGCAGCGCCACCGAGAATCGCTCGTTGTGCTCGCTGGCCTTGTCCAGCGCGGCGTTGAAGAACTTCCCGGGGTGGTAGTGCGATGCAATCACCTCCCCCGCGACGGGGGAACGGTTGACGTGCACGTTGAAAACGTTCATGAACACGCAGACCCGCTGCATGCCGACCGTTGCGGCGGGGTCCAGGCCCAACTCCGGCGGGGGCGATGCCGCGCCGACCATGACGATGCGCCCATCGGCGGGGCAGAAGGCGAGGTTTTCATCGCGCGGCGTGTTGCGGCCCGGGTCCCGGAAAAACCACAGGCACCACGCGGTGAGCACCACCCCGATGGCCGCCGGGATGTACCCCCAGGCGCCAAGCCACCAAGTCACGGCCCCCCAGATGCAGACCGTTGCGAACGCGAACATGGCCACGAACGGCCAGCCCTCCTGCGCGATCGGCGGAGCGGGATCGTCGTGGTGGGCCTTGGTCTGGGGCGGCGGATCAGGGTGCTGCTGAATCAACGTGGGATGATAGTCCTGAGTGACTCACCACCAGCCCCTGTTCAGGTCATGGACGGGTTGTGCGGGGCCCGAGAACTCACGACCGGGGAACGTGGGGCATGCATTCTCAAGATTGCGACCGAGGTGTTCGATGCAATGGTGCGGGGTTTCCACGGCAGATGAACACACACACATCCATCCTGGTCTGCGACGATGAGGCTCACATCCGCCAGATCATCGCGCTCAAGCTCCGCAGCGCCGGCTTTCTCGTCCTGGAGGCACGCAACGGGCAGGAAGCCCTCGCGATGATCGATCCCTCGTTCATTGTGCATCCGATGCACGCCCGCCCGAGCATGCCGGACCGCGGCGCGGGCTTCCAGCCCGCCCTGGTCATCACCGACTTCCAGATGCCGCTCATGACCGGCATCGAGCTGTGCAAAGCGCTCAAGGCCCGCGAAGCGACGGCTCACATCCCCGCGCTGATGCTCACCGCCCGCGGGTACGTTCTGACCGAAGCAGAACTGGCGCAGACCAACATTGTGCAGGTCATCAGCAAGCCGTTTGGCGTGCGGCAGTTGCTGGATCGGGTTGTCGCCATGCTTGGCAATCCGGGCACGGGCGAAGTCGCCGCCTAAGTGCAAGAGGGGCTGTCCATGAGCCAGAACACGGCCGGCCCCCAACCTGATGAAGCAGCACTCTCGCCGCTCGATGCCACCGCCCCGCCTGCTCCCCGCTTCCAATCACCGATGTTGAAGCGGTGTGCGGAACTGGGAATCCCCGCGTGCTCGTTCGGCGTCAGCGGCAAGGTGGTCGAGAGCGACGCACGACCAGCGGTGCGGGCGTGGCTCTGCTCCGAGCCGGTCATGTCAGGCCTCACTCTGGCCGTCTTGCAACACCGCACCGCGCCTGAGGACCCGGCGAGGGCCCTTCTGTTCGAGGTCTTTCCCGGCTGCCTTGCGGTGGTGCTCACCCACAATGACGGCGCGGCTGTCGCCGGGTACACGGCGGTGCTGTTCGTGCTGGGCGATGCCCCACAGTGCGTCGCCTTTCAACGCGCGTGCCGGAGCGCCGGCGTGGAGCCGACAGCGGTCGCTTCCGCAGTGGGAACACTCTTCGACAGGCCCGGGGCCGCCGCCATGGCCGCGTCGCTGGCGCGCTCGTGCGCCGACCTTGATCGGCTGGAAGAGCAGCGCACGACGCTCGCAGGGTTTACGCGGCATCTGAGCGACTCGTACGACACGATCGACCTGCTGTACTCGGTGGGCCGAATCATGCGGGCGCCCTTCGAGCCCGAACAGTTTCTTGCGTTTATCTGCGGTCGCATGCACTCCATCATGTCGTTTCGGTGGGTGTCTGTGCTCTTCGGCGATGGCCCCGCGATCCCCAGCGGTCTGCGGGGCCGGCTCGCGGGCACGGGTGAGCACCCCCTGCCAAGGGAAGAACTCGTTAAGGCGCTGCGTCCTTTGCTGACCACGGGGGCTGGGTCACCCCGTGTGCTGGAGGGCATCCCCCGGTTGTGCGGGCCCGCCGGTCGCCAGGTGCTCGCCCAGCAGGTGCTGTGCAAGCACACCCCCATCGGTGTGATCGTCATCGGCGGCAAGCACGGTGATGACCCTGACGTCAGCAGCTACGACATCCAACTCCTGGAAGCGTCCGCGGGGTACCTCAATGCGTTCATTGATAACGTCGCGTTTTACGAGGACCAGCACGCCCTTTTCATGGGAACGTTGCAGGCGCTGACTTCCGCGATCGACGCCAAGGACCGTTATACATGTGGTCATTCGGAGCGGGTTGCCTTGGTTGCTTCGCAGCTCGCCCTTGCCTCGGGCATGGGGAAGGCCGAGGCTGAACGGGTGAGGATTGCAGGTCTGGTCCACGACGTGGGCAAGATCGGGGTGCCCGAGTCAATTCTGACCAAGCCCGGACGCCTGACTGCTCAAGAGTTCGACGCCATCAAGCTGCACCCCGAGATCGGGCACCGAATTCTGCGGGACATTCCCATGTTGGCGGATATTCTGCCTGCGGTTCTGTACCACCACGAACGGCTGGACGGCAATGGGTACCCCGCCCGGCTCTCAGCGGATCAGATCCCGCAAATTGCACGGCTGATCGCCGTTGCCGATGCGTTTGACGCCATGAGTTCGGACCGGTCCTACCGGCGTGCCAAAGGCCGCGCCGAGGTGCTCCTGGAGATCCAACGCTGTTCCGGGACGCAGCTTGACCCTGGCATTGCCGCCCTCCTGGCGACCATGGACTTCACCGCCTACGACAGGCTCGCGGCCGCGCACGCGGCGGCCCACGTTGGCCTTGCGGCTTGACCCCCCGGCAAGTCCCCCAGACTAACACCCCTTCGCCAAGCACTGTGCGTACCCCTCGGGACGGGTGATTGGCCCTGGATCGTGCTTCCCGTGGCGACACGGTTCGCGTTGACAGCCCCTGGCATTGTCGGGTACGGTCATTGCGACAGTGGCGACCTGCGCGGCCGGGTGTTCGTCGCACCGCCGTTGCGCGAGCCGTTGTCATCGAGGGAGGCTCTCTATGGCGAGCAAGAAAGCGGTCTTGGTTTTGGCGGTATGCGCCGGCTTTGTGGCTGCGTTAGGCGCGGGTGTCAACTTCTCATCGTTTGCCCCAACGGGCCTTGGGATCATCGAGAACCCTCGCGGCGATGGGATGGCGAAAGTGAAGTTCATCGAGAACCAGTTTGAGACCAAGTTCAGCATTCACATCACGGACTTCCTGCCCAACACGACGTACGGCGTGGTGCTCGATGGCGACGGGTCGGGCTTTGCCGACGGCCTGGCCATTACCACCAACGGGGCCGGCAACGGCAACTACAACCGGACCATCCCCGGCGACGCCCGCCCCAACGCAAGCGTTACGGTATTTCGGTGGGACGGCGATATTGATGAACTGTTCACCGTCAGCTCGCTCGAAGTGCGCGCCATCGGCGTGGTCGAAGTCAACTGACCACGGCGCAGCGCCATTGCGAACCTGGAGAGGGGGCCATCGATCGAACGATGGCCCTTTCTTTTTTCTTGCGGGAACATTCGCGGGTGCTCAACGTCGGTGTGGACGGCGCATCGTTGGGGGCACGCGCCCCGTTCGGGATGCGGGTTGGTTCCCGGCACTACGGCGCGACGGACTGCTGCCAGCTCCCCGGCTTGATGCGCATGCCGACGGCGGATGTGTACCCCATGGGCGGGTTGGTCACGAGGGCCGGATCGTGGATGACTTCGCATGTTCCGCTGACGCTCACGGCATTGGATACTGCGGACGATTCAACGATCATCATGCCGCGGACGAGCGAGCTGGCCGTCACCGTCGCCTGTCCCTTGCAATGGACCAGTCCCTGGATCTCGGCGGGGTAGGAATCGTCGTTGACTGCATCCACCTGGTCCATGTAGGGCGCGCCGGCGGGGTTGTAGTTGACCCCCATCGAGCCTTCTGAAAGCGGTGTCCCCGCGGTGATCTCCAGCGCGAGGGTCCCATCCACAATGAGCGTGGGATAATCGGCCCGCGCCGGGTGCATGAACACCGAGTCCCTGATGCGGACGGTTCGGCCCGGGGCAATCACCACCAGCGTCCCATGAATCCGCGCATTGCGGATGGTCAGGTCTGAGTCCGCCGTCACGACGTACACGCCGTCCGCGTTCTCCGCGCCGTACGGGTTGAGGCCCGGGCTCAGGACCATGCTCTCCATCAAACCGCCCGGGCTGATGACGGTACCGAGGGCCGCGTACCGCGCTGCCACGTTCGACGCCGGAACCGCCTTGGCCGCTGCGCCCTGGGTCAGCGTGCCGGTCACGGTCCCTTGCGGGCTCGCGATAAGACACTCAGCGCTCCCGACAATGGTCCCTTCATTCGCCAGAGTGCCGCCGGTTGAGGCCGGGGCGCCGGTCGCCCGCAACTGCGCCCCGGCCGTGATGTGCAACTGACCCCGGGTATGGATGGCGGTGGACAACAGGGGCAGGGGCGTCCCCATTGGCTCCAGCGTCACCTCCAGGATGTGCTGGGCATTCCCGCGCACGCCGGTACACCGGACCAGTACAGGGTCATACTCGCGATTCGCAAGGTTGCCGTCCAGGGGATCTGTCACCGAAACCGTGACGGTGCCATCGCCGATGGCACGGCCCGCCCACCACTGGCCCGACGACTTCGTGGTTCGCCACGCGCTGTCCTGCTGCATGACGTACGCCACAAGATCAACTCCGGCCTCGGCACAAAGGCGAGCCTCCGCCGCCTCGATCACGTGCCGGGAGGCGCGGCCCTGCAGCCTGGCGGCGGCCAGCCCCGACAGGCCGATGATGGTGACGATCATCGCGACACCCAGCACGGCGAGGTACATGCCCCCGCGCCGGGTGCCGTAGGCCCGCCGTTCACGTAGCGCTGGTTGGCTGGTCATATCCCATCCCTCGCCTGAGAACGCAGCGCGACCAGTTCGGCAACCGCAACTTTGCCGCGCTTCACGGTGACGGTGATGAGTTTGTAGCCCGAGTCGGCGGTGAGGACCGTCCTCAGGTCGCCGGTGCTCACGCGCCGCACCACCACCAACCGTCGCCAACCGGTGAACCCTTCGATCGGGTTTCCATCCGCTTCGGCGGGCGGGGTCTCGACATACCCGTCGAAGTCGTCTATGTCGTCGAAGGTCGATCGATCCAAGGAATCCTCCAGCAGTTCCGGGCCAAACAACAGCGCCTCCGTTGGTTCGGCGTAGGGCTTCGCGAGTATCTCGGTCATGAGCGACTGGGCCAGCATGACGCCGCTCTGACGGTCGATGGTCCGCTGGGACGTCACCCGCGATGCACCCGCCACGTTCAGGGCTGCGGCGAGCATCAGCCCCACCACGACGGTGGAAATGACCGCCTCGATCAGCGTGAAGGCGCGGCGGCTCCTCATGGCGTCACCGTCGGCTGGTTGAGCGTGATGACGTCGGTAGACACGGTGTTCTTGTCTGGCGTCTGCACGCTCACCCTCACCGCCCGCAGCGTGTAGGTGGTGCTCTCCTGCTGGGCCGTGACCGGAACGCGGTACCGGCCCCACACTTCATACGGGGCATCGTTCTGTTGCTTGTTCTCGGTGGGCAGCCAGGAAGTGCCGGACGTGGAGCTCCAGAGGAACACCGGGGTGTCGGTGGGGGCGCTCGTCGAGATGTAGTACTGGAGCTGCGCCTCGCCAGTGCTGGACCCCTTGACCACGATGCAGAACTCGGTGCTGGGGGTGGTAAATACGACATCGGTGAAGTACGAGTCGGTGAACGAGCTCGAGAATGCGGTGGGCAGCAGCAGGACCGTGTGCTGCTGCGGGGTCCCCAGGGCGGCGCTGGCCGGCGCGGGACCGCCAACGGAGGCGGGGCTGTGGATCGCCACCGACATCCAGAGCCCAACCGGGACGGTGACACGCTTGACCTTCAGCCGCACCTTGGTAATGGAGAACTGGGTGATGTTGGCGGGGAGCGTGACCCTGTCGATTTTGAAGTACTGGCTCGCCCACGCGCTTGCATTGATGGGAGCCTGCGTGAGCGTGGGAGTAACGCCCGACCACCCCGAGAATGCGGAGAGCAGGACTTCGCCGCTGTCCGCTTCAGACGCAACTGTTTGGGTGGTGGTGTGCGAATCGTCACGGTACTCGATGATGAAGTCCCGGGCGGCGGCGAGGATGACGCCGGACACGCCGTCATGGGTACGGCTCACCGGGCCGTCGTTGCCCTCCCATTCGTAGCGGATCACCTCGTCATCCCCATCGGCGTCGCGGTCCGCCACGGTAAACTCAACGTGCGTCTCGCTGCGGCTCACGATGGAGACGGCATACCGCAGATCGCCACAGATCTGGTCCACGACAGAGCCGGCCTCGAGGCGGGGCACCGTTGTCGAGCCGGGGTCGGGGATCGCGCGCGAGGCAACCACAATGGCCCCACCCATGGCGGAGGCCAGGACTGCGAAAACGCCGACGCTCACCATGGTCTCGGCGAGCGTGAAGCCCCGCGCTAAACCGCTCGCCCGCCGCGCTGCCTTGCACATGACCGGCTCACTTTCCACTCCCATCACCTCCATCACGCCCACCACCCCGGTTAGCCCGGGCCCGGCACGACCTCTACCTCTGCGACTTCACCCAGATACAGGGTCAGGACCTTGACCTCGCCGGATGCGGAGATCGTTACCTGGCGGGAATGCCGGCCCACGCCGACCGTCACCCATCCGCCGGTCGCCACATCGCCAAAGCCGCTGAAGCTGAGATTGTCGGTTCCGCCAAAGTCGGCGTTCATCCAGCGCATGCTGTACGGAGACTCGCCCAGCGCGATCGTGTAAGGGGCGGCGGCACCGGTCAGTGGATTGGCCAAGCCCGCCACGGAGTACTGCTTTGAGCCCGGCGTGAACGCGATTGTCCGGGCGATGCTGGACGCCCGGGCGTCGCCCCGAACCATGGTCATGTCCGAAGCGACGCGGCGGGCGGCGGCATCGGCCCGCAGGATCGCCGCCGAGTTGCTGTACCGCGGCACGGCGATGGCGGCGAGGACCGCGGCGATCGCCATGACCATGACGAGTTCGACGAGCGTGAAACCACCGCCGCGACCGCAGGGGCGCGGCCCACGAACGAACAACGCCCGCGTGCGACCCTCGTCACAAGGCGGGCGTCTTTGTTGCGACCCTTCCATAGCCTGCTTCCCTTTCGGGCCACAGGCCGCTGACCTGCAATGGAGGCTCACGGGCCCCCGTCATCTGCCACAGCGGCCGCAACCGCTCCGAACCCTCAGTAGGTGTTGTACGCCACGCCGCGGGCATCTTTCTCGCCTGCGGTTGTGTTCGCCCGGATGTCCCCGGTTGCGACCGTGTAGATCCAGCCCACCCCAGCGCCCGCCGCGGCGGCGATGCCGCTGCTGCCCTTGGCAGCCCCGACGGGCAACTTGGGGACCACCCGCAGGTAAGGGCCGTAGATGTGCGTGTCGTCCTTGGCCCCGACGGCGCCGGCATCGGTGGTGTAGCCGGTCAGTTGGTTGACGATGTCGGCCGTGGTGGGGTAGGAGGAATCAAGCCCACCGTGCTCCGTGTGGTATAGGTCGATCGCGTTGCGGAGCACCGACAGATCACCGGTCAGGGCCGAGTCCGCCGCGCCCGCAGCGCCGCGGCTCATGCGCGGGATGGCGATGGCCGCGATGATGCCGATGATCACAACGACAATGACGAGTTCGATCAGGCTGAACCCACGCCGCCCAAGTGTCTGCGTACCGAACATCAGAACCTCCGATGGAAGAGTTTTCAAGACCCGGTGTTGATCTGGGGCTTTGTTTCCCCGGTATGGTTCAATCGTCGCGAAACTCGATGGCCTTCAGAGCAGGACTACCGCGTTGGGACTAGGTCATCCACCGGGCCGCAAAGCCGTCACAGGCCCTACAAACCAACCCCGGTGTGTGTGGTCGCGATCAGGTCGGTCCAGCCTGCGGTGGTGCGTCGGCTCCGAACTCCCCAAAGCGAGCCTTCACCTCTGGGGCGATGGGCACGTCATGCCGGACCCCATCGATCTCGATCACCACACTGCCGCCCTCCTTATCGAGCAAGTTCACCTCGATCAGGGTCATGCCGTGGCTGGGAACGCCCTGCAGGAGCAGCCTGCCATTCACGATCGCGGAGGTACGACGGCCCGAACTGGCGGACGTTACGTGCAGCGCCATGGCCCCCAGCGTGTCCGCGCCCGCCCCTTCCGCCGAGGGCGCCAGCCACGACGCCGGGGCCAGGAACGCGTCGGCATGGCCGACGGCGCATACCAGCGGGGCGTTGATGGCCCCCGGGGCCGGCCATCGCGGCAGCGAGGGGTTCACGGCGAGCCGCTCGCTTCGAACCGTAGAGAACCGCTTCGCAAGCGATACCTGCGCGCTTACAGAGCGATCACCCGGCGCGACGGTCGGCGCGCCGCTGGATGGCGACGCCACCAGCGATACGGGCGGGGGCTCGCCGCCCTGCCCGCCTTCAGCCGCGGCGGGCGGTCCGAGAACAAAATGGTCAACGCCCAAGGCGACCAGGGCCAATCCCAGGATGGACAATGCCACCTTACGCTGTTTGTTGAGTTCCACGGGGGAACTAGTGGATACAAGGCTCGGGAATGCAACCCCGCGTGCGGAACTCTGTTGAGAACTGGTGGCGCAACCGGGCGAGGCGTCAGGACCGCGCCAATCTCACTTGTCCGCGAGCGTGTACCAGGCGAGTTCGAGCGCAAACTGGGCGGGTGCGGAGGGTGAATCGGGGTGACCGGCGATCTTGAATGACGACACCTCAACGTCCGGGAACTCGTGGTGGAGCGACTCGACAAACGTGGTGAACGCCGCGTAGTTCGACTCGCCGGTGAGCCTGATGGGCACCTGGCTGTACCGGGCGCCCTTCCTGGATTCCCCGGGGGTGACCTCGAAGATGCGCAGGCTCGCGGCCTCCGCCAGCGCGGTCAACCGTCCGACCTGGCTGTTGATCTGGGAAGCGGATTCCAGCCTGACCTTGCTCTCGGCAAGCTTGCCCTTCAGTTCGCGGACGCGCCCGGCAGCCTCTCGCGCCTGGGCTTCGAGTTCGGAGAGTTCCTGGGTCCGTTCTGCCAATGTTTGCCGCTCCGCGACCGCCGCATCGCGGGACCGCTGAGCGGGCGCAATCCCCACGCCGTAAGCGATGGCCGTGACGACGATGATCGCGCCCACACCGCCGGCGTGGATCACCGGGAACTTCACACTCGACGGCGTGGTGCGGCTCACGTGCCCCTCCCTTTTCGGGGGCGTCCGTCGACAAGGCTGCACCGGAGTTTGAAGGACACAACATCCATACCGGGGCGCAGCGCGCCGGCGGCCGCGGCACGCTTGGCTTCGAGCAGCGTCACCGTCTCAAAGACGTCGAGACTCTCCAGCACCAGGACGTACGAGGACACCGCCCGCTGAGAGAGCGCGACACCATGGACCTCAAGGGTGTAACCCGGTGCCGCCACGGGCCCGCCGACCCGCGCCGGGCCGGCAGCCGGCACCTTTTCGGCGGCCGAGGCTGGTTGAAGCTCGCAGTTGCTCAGCACGACCTCGTCCCCGCGCGTGTTGGCGAGCAACCCGAGGAGAACGCTCCAATCCGGGTGCACCCCGACCGCCTGAGCCGCTTCCCAGGCGCGCCGGGCGCTTTCGAGTTCAGCACGCGAGGCCGCGACCTCGCGGCTGCGCTCCTGGACGGCCGCGTGCGCCGTTTCCAGTTCGGCCTTGAGTGATCCCCAACCGCTCCCCGCCGACAGCACCACGCACCACACCGCCAGGCCGAGCGTGTACACGCCGCACCCAACAGACCATGCCTTGATACAGCCCCGCCGACGGATCGCGGCGACGCGTGCGCTTGGCAGGAGGTTGACCCCAAACAAACAGGACATCGTGCTCACGCGGCGGCCCTCCGTACACCAGGGACCGACCGGGGAGCAAACATGGCCAGGCCCAAGGCGGTCTCAAAGCCGGCGCTCGCCAGCGAAGACAGGCCGGGGGGCACCTCGATGGACTCGGGCAGGGGGGCGCGGCGAACGCCGACGGACAACCTCGACGCCAGCCGCTCCACAAGGCCGTGCAGCCCAGCCCCATCGCCCGTGAGCAACCCGCAGCGCACGCTGGTGGCGGGGTAACGGTGTGACGCATAGGAAAGCGATCGCTCCACCTCGGGTTCCAGGCGCTCGTAGAAGTCCACCAGGCAACCCCGGGCCTGCGCCTGGAGGCCTTGTGCCGCCCGCTCATAGGCCGGGTCCGTCACACCGTCGGCGGGAGTGCACAGGAGCATCATGGCGGCCGCGGGGTCAACCCCGAATCGGGAGTTCACAGCCTCGAACAACCTGCCAAGCCCGGCCTCGGCGATACTGCGCTCGTACAGAACCACGCCGCCGAGTTCGACGACCAACTGCGCGGCGTCCCAGCCGACATCGAGGATCGCGGAAAAGCCCGATTCGCCGCCGTCCAGGCCGGACTCGGTCCCGCACGCCCGCATGAGCGCGCAGCTGCGGGCGTCGATTCCCACGACTTCAAGCCCGACTTGGTCGAATACCCGGACGACTTGATCGGCGCGATCGTGCGACAACGCAACCGCCATGACGCTCGTGGCGTCGCCGCCACGACCGGGAGCGGGCAGGTCCCACATGGCCATCTCGAACGACGCGGGGTCACACTTGTTGGCGCGTGCCAGTTCGAGGCGAGCGATCTCTTCCAGCGGCGCGCCCGAAGACCGGGGCGGCAGTTCCAGGACCGAGGCCATGAGCAACTCGCGGGGAGCGGCGATCACCACCTGCCGCCCCTCAAAGCCCGAGCGGTCCAGCACGCCAAACAACCCTGTGGCGTCTTCCAGGCCGAAGGGCTTGGCAGGATTGGCCCGCTCCATGCGTGCGGCGGCCATGAGCGTGCGGCCGCCCTTGCGCTCCGGCCCGAGCTGTGCGGCGGCGAGACATCGACCCGACAGGTCCAAGCCGATGGGTCCGCGCGGCTTCCAAATTCCGGGGAATCGAAGGTTCATGCCCCACCCCCCGCAGCCGTCAGGTCAAAGAGCGGCAGGAACATGCTGATGGCGACCACCCCCACGATGATCCCCAGCACGATCAGGATGATCGGCTCCATGAGGCCCGTGAGTGTCTTAATCAGCACCTCGTTGTCTTCGTCAAGATACTCGGCGACGCTGACGAGCACGGGGGCGACCTGGCCGGTCCGCTCGCCGCTCCGAAGCGCCTCGCACACGGCGGGGTTGATCAGCATGGGGTCCGCGAGTGCGCTGCTGACGCTTTCGCCCCGCGTGACGGCCTGTTCGGCCTTGTTCAATAGAGCGATGTACAGCGAGTTTCCCATCGACTGCCTGGTAAGGGTCAGAGCCTCCAGCAGCGAGACCTTTCCCTCGAGAAGCACACCCAGCATCCTCGCGATGCGGGCCGTCGCGAAGCTGCGCGTGACCTTGCCCAACTGCGGAGCCTTGATGGTAAACACGTCCCAGGCTTGCCGGCCCGCCTGCGTACTCAGCCAGACCTTGAGCCCGCCCCCCAGCACGGCCAGCCCACCCACAATTGCCCACCAGTAGGTGCGCAGCACACCGCTGGCGATCATCAGGTACTTGGTGGTCGGCGGCAGGGGGGTATCGAGCGAAGTAAACAGGCCCTCAAACCGCGGCAGCACAAAGCCCAGCATGGCCGTGACGACCACAAGGGAGACGCCGATCAGCAGGCACGGGTACACCATGGCGCCCGTGACGGTCTTCCGCACCTTGACTTGCTGACGGACCAGCTTTGCCAGCCGCCCCAGCATGACGTCGAGTTTGCCGCCCTGTTCGCCCGCCGCGATCAGGCTGCGGCAAACGGCGTCAAAGTACTGGGGGTGCTGGGCCATGGCCTCGGAGAGCTGGGCGCCCTCCTCGACGCGGGCTTTGACGGTGGTGAGAACGTCGTGCCAGGCGCCCGGGGGGACCTGGCGCTGGAGTGATGCGATGGCGTCCACAAGGGGCGTGCCCGTCTGCACCAGAAGGGAGAGTTGGCGAGTGAAGATCGCGAGATCATCAAGGCGACGCCCCCGGCTCGGAGTACCGCGAGCGCGGCCACGCGGGACCGGGCGCGGCGCCTGATCGCTCCGGAACTCCGAGACTTCGGTCACGAAGATGCCGCGCTTCCGCAGGGCTTCGGTCGCGTCGTGGCGGTCGGCACCCTCGGTGGTGTCGGCCACCGGCGCGCCGGACTTGTCAAAGCCGCGATAGGAGAACTTCATGCGGCCTCCCGGGCGGGACCATCGGAGCTTGTCATCGCGGGCGCGGCGGCCGTCGGCACGCTTGTCTGTTCATCATCATCGTTCTGGGTGACGCGCAGGATCTCCTCCAGGCTGGTCTTGCCGTCCAGCGCCAGGAGCACCCCTTCTTCGCGGAGGGAGAGACCGCCCTCCTGACGCATCACTTTCCGCAGTTCGTGCGTGGGGCGGGCGTGGTGGATCATGCGTCGCAGTTCGGGTGTCACCTCGAAGACCTCGTAGACGCCCAGCCGCCCCTGGAAGCCGCTGTCGTGGCAGCGTTGGCAGCCGCCGCCCTTGCGGAAGGAGCGACCGGTCTCGTGCCCAAGCCCCGCATCATTCAGCACCCGCTCCGAGGGGTAGTACTTGGTGGCGCAGCCGGGGCAGATGGTCCGGGCCAGGCGCTGGGCCACCGCTCCGTTGAGGGCCCCGGAGAGCAGGTAGGTCTCAATCCCCATGTCCACCAGCCGCGCGACGGCGCCGGGCGCATCGTTGGTGTGCAGCGTGGCGAGCACCAGGTGCCCCGTCAACGCGGCCTGCACGGCCACCCGGGCCGTCTCGTTGTCGCGGATCTCCCCCACCATGATGATGTCGGGGTCTTGCCGCAGGATGCTCCGCAGGGCCCGCGCAAACGACAGCCCGATCGGCTCACTGACCTGGATCTGGTTCACCATGTCCAGTTGGTACTCGACTGGGTCCTCGACCGTCACGATGTTGACCTCCGGGCTGCGCAGGAGGTCGAGCGCCGAGTAGAGCGTGGTGGTCTTGCCGCTGCCGGTGGGGCCGGTGACCAGCGCCATGCCGTGGGACTGGTTCAGGAACCGCTTGAACACCTCCAGCGCATCGGGTCGGAATCCCAGGTCCTCAAGCCGGACCTTGAGGTTGGCCTTGTCGAGCACGCGCACGACGACCTTTTCGCCCAGCAGGGTCGGCATGCTCGAGACGCGCAGGTCGATCTCGCGCCCCTCGGCGACGATCCGCACCCGCCCCTCCTGCGGGAGCCGCTTCTCGGCGATGTCCATCTTGCCGATGACCTTCACGCGCGAGACGACGGCGGCGTGCATCCCGGGCGGGGGCTTCATGAGGTCACGCAGGGTGCCGTCGATGCGGTAGCGGATGCGCGTGCCGCGCTTGTCAGGCTCGATGTGGATGTCGCTGGCGTGGTCCTTGACGGCGGTGAGCAGGGCGATGTTTACGAGGTTGATGATCGGGCTGCCGGCGACCATCTTGTCCAGGTCGGCGGCGGGACCTTCATCCACCATCTCCCGCTCAACGACCTCGACGTCAGATTCCGCAAGGCTGGTGAGGAAGGCGTCGACGTCCACTTCGCCCGAGGAGTACTTCTTGACAAACTCGAGGATGTTGGCTTCGAGGGCCAGCACGGGGCGGACCCTGCAGCCCGTGAGTTGCTGGATACGGTCGATCGTGGGCAGGCTCTGGGGCTGGGCCATCGCGACCGTCAGGGTGTCCCCGACCTTGAACATGGGGATGACCTTGAGGCGCTCGGCCTCCTCAGCGCCCAGCAGCTTGAACATGGCGGGGTCGATCAGTCCGTGGCGGAGTTGGCAGCCGCTGATGCCAAGGCACTTGGCCAGGGAGCGCACGAAGGCGGTGCTGCTGATCACGCCCTGCTCGACAAGCATCTCGCCGAGCATCTGGCTTCCGGTCCGCTGCTGCGCCAGGGCGCGGTCGAGTTGCTCGCGCGAAATCAGCCCGTCCTGGAGCAGCACCTCTCCCACGCGCAGCCGCTTTCCGGCGGGGCGAGCCGCATCCGGGGCGGGCTTTCCCTCCGGGGCGCCGGCGGGTCCGCCGGGGGGCGTGGGCTTCTTCTTCGCTTCGCTCACAGGAAACTCCGCACGGCGGTGTTCACATCCTCGTAGTACTCAAACCGGTCGGTCAGGCCGGTCAACTCCAGCACTTCGCGGAGGGTTTCACCAGCGCCGCACAGGCGCAGCGACCGCCCGCCCGCGCCCAGGTCCTCCGTCGCCTTGACGAGCGCCTCCAGGCCCAGGCTGTCCACGTACGGAACGCCCGCGGCGTCCACAATAAACCTCCCGAGGCTGCGCGTCGTAACCTCGGCGAGGTGCCGCCCGAACTGCTCGGCATCGCCCAGGCACAGGGGCCCCTGTGGGCGGATCACCGTCACCGCGCCGTGCCGCTGCTCCTGAATATCCATTCGGCAGCCTCCTTATGCGGCCTTCGCGACCGGCCCGTCCTCGCGCCCAAGCGGCACGACCAGCGTGAACGTGCTCCCCTTGTCGATGTGGCTCTTGACGGTGATGTCCCCCCCGTGCATCCGTACCACCTGGCGCGCGAGTGCGAGCCCGATGCCCGAGCCGGGGATCCCCGCGATGCGGCGGTCCTTGGCCCGGTAGAACTTGTCGAAGATCAACTCCTGCTCATCCTCCGAGATGCCGATGCCGTTATCCGTCACTTCGATGCGGAGGCCGTCGCCGCCCTCGGCCTGGACCTTGACGGTGACCGCACCGCCGGTGGGTGTGTACTTGAGGGCGTTGCCCACCAGGTTGTGGATCGCCAGGAGTATCTTGTCGCGGTCGCCCTGCATGACCGGCCACTTGGGCGGCAGGTCGAACACCAGTTTGATCTCGCGGTCCAGGGCCTGGGCCCGAAAGTCGCCCTCGACCTCTTCGAAGAGCGCGTCCAGGCGGATGTCGCCGGTGTGCAGCTTCAGCGAGCCGGCCTCGATCTCGGAGACCGACAGCATGTCGGTGACGATCCGCTCCAGGCGGCGGGCTTCCTGGCTGATGACGTTGATGCACTTGCTGCGAACGGCCTGGTCGTTCTGGTCGTCCTGCAGCGTCTCCACGTACAGCCTGATGTTCGTTAGCGGAGTCCGCAGTTCGTGTGTCACCTGCGCGACGAAGGCATTGCGGGATTCATCGGCGACGCGCTGCTGCGTCACGTCCTCGACGATCATCACCGCCGACGCCGAGTCCTCCCGGCGCATCGGGCGGGCCGTCAGCCGCAGGACCGTCCGTTCCCCCGACTCGCCCTGGCTCTCGACTTCCACGCTGGTCCGCTGGCGTGTCTTCCCCGACGCCACCCCCGAGAGCGCCTCCACCCCCGCCGGTTCTTTGACGAACACGGACAGGCCTGCGCCCACGAGCTGCTCTCGCTTGGCCTTGAGCAGCACCGCCGCGGCTCCGTTCGCGTACCGGATCGTCGCCTGGGCGTCCAGGATCACAAACCCGGTCCACATCGCGTCGCACGCGGCCGTCAGTTCGCCCTCGTGCCCGCCCCGCGACAGGAGTTTTTCCGCCGCGCCCTCGAGCACCACCCGGTTCCGCAGCGTTTCGCGCTCGGCCAGCAGCCTGTTCCAGGCCTTGGCCTCCGGCCCGAAGTAATCGGTCACAACCAGCGCATGGGAGGACGTCTCGCCCGCTTCGATACACCGCAGGGCCTCCCGGATGGCGCCCAGGCCGCGCAAGCGCGACCGCAGCGCTCGGTAGGCCAGGAGCAGCCCAACCAGGCCACCGGCACCGATCGCGGCGATGCCCACCTGCACGCTCCAGTCCGCCCAGAGGGGGAACATTACATCGCCAGCGATTTCCAGCCTGGCGCTCCCTCGCCCCAGAACGGTCACGGGCACGGTAAGTTCCAGCCGCCCCGCGGGCGACATGCTGGTCGTGGGCTCGGCGGACTGGGCGCCGGGGAAGTCCGGCCATCGGTCCTGGGCAGCGGTGCGCGTGGGGGCGGTGATCCGGGAAACTTCGCGGTCGGCCAGGACCGAACCGTCGGCGAGCACAATGCGGCAGACATCCAGCCTGTTCTGCAGCGCCGCGGCGGATACCAGGCTACGCAGCGGCGAGAGTTCGTTGCTCGCCAGCAGCGCCCCTGCGCTCTCTGCCAGGAGTTCTCCGATCATCTGAACCTGGCGCTCACGACCGGTGCGCAGCGATTCGCGGTGGGTGTGCAATGTCCACCATGACGATGCGGCGAGCACCGCGAACAGGACGGCGCTGATCGTCAGCCCCGCCGGGACGACGACTGACTCGCCGCGGGCCACGGCCCACCGCGAGATTGCCGGGGCGGAACTACTTGTCTTCAGTTTGGGACTGTTCACGTAAACCCCTCGCCGCACTCCGCGGTTCCTGCTGTGTTTGGATATCGGTCATACCGGGCATGACTTGAAGGCTCGGTTGCCGGGGTGCGACGAGATGGGCAGGAAGATTGATCACCCTGCCTTGGGGGTGGCGAGAGCGAGAGGTCCGAGAACCTGCCGTGCGCGGCGCCAACGATCACTCGGCTCTACTCCCGTGTGCTCAAGTGTTATCCGGACCGGCTCCGGAGCATTACGCGCGCGACTGTCAGCCCTGCGCGCGTTCCACAAGTGAACGGACTCGCACCGCGGCGCTCTCGACCACGCCGGGGTCGTCCCCTGTGATGGTGACGTGGCCGGTCTTCCGCCCCGGGCGCGCCTCTTTCCCGTACAGGTGCAGGTGTGCACCCTCGACGGCAAGGACATCGTCCGTCCGCGGCGGCGTGCCGATCACGTTGACCATGACGCTGCTGCCGCGCGCCCTCGCCGGCCCCAGGGGCAGGCCCGCGACGGCGCGGACGTGGTTCTCAAACTGGCAGGTCGCGGCGCCCTCAATGGTCCAGTGCCCGGAGTTGTGGACGCGCGGCGCCATCTCGTTGGCGAGCAACCTCCCGCCCACATCGAAGAACTCGATGGCCAGGACTCCCACGTACCGCAACTCCTCCATGACCGCCGCCGCGTACCCAGCCGCGGACGCTTGCACGGCGTCGCTCACGCGCGCGGGCGCCCGCGAGAGCCGCAGGATCCCGCCCTGGTGCTCGTTTTCAACCAGGGGGTAGACCCGGGTGTCGCCCGTCGGCGACCGCACGGCAAGCACCGAGAGTTCGCGCTCAAACGACACCAGGCTCTCAACCAACAAGTCGCGGCCCTTGAGCAACTCCCACGCCAGCCCGGAATCGGCGGGGGTGCGGATCACCGTCTGACCCTTTCCGTCGTACCCGCCGCGACGGGTCTTCGCGATGACCGGCCCGTCCCCAAGACTTGAGACCGCCGTGTGCAGTTGGTCCAGGGTTGCGACCGGCTCAAAGGCGGGCACGGGGATACCGAGGCGTTGGAAGAGTCGCTTCTCCAGCAGCCGGTCCTGCCCGACCTGGAGCGCCACCACGGGGGGAAACGCCGGGACCTGTTCCGCCAGGCGGGCCAGCGTCGCGACGGGTACGTTTTCAAACTCGAATGTCACTACGTCCAGACCGCGTGCAAAGCGGTCCAGCAGCGCGGTGTCACCGTAGTCGCCGACCAGGTACTCTCCCACGTGGCGCGCCGGCGCATCGGGTGAGGGGTCCAGAAAGCGGAACCGCAGACCCAGCGGCAAGCCCGCGAGCGCCAGCATCCGACCCAATTGGCCCCCGCCCAGCACACCCACCAGCATCGCCGTTTTGGTCCTTGTGTTTGTCGTCTACCGGCGCGGCTTGGGCTTGCCTGCCCGTATGGAAACGCGCGGGTCCTTGTCCCTCAGGACCCTGCTCGTCTGCGCCTCACGGTACGCCCGCAGCCGCTCGCGCAGGCCCGGCACATCATCCATCACCACCGCGGCCGCCAGGAGGCCCGCGTTCACCGCACCACTGCGCCCAATTGCCAGCGACCCCACCGGCACGCCCGCGGGCATCTGCACGATCGAGAGCAAAGAGTCCAAGCCCTTCAACGCGCGGCTCTCGACGGGCACGCCCAGGACCGGGAGAATCGTCTTTGACGCCATCATCCCCGGCAGGTGCGCGGCCCCGCCCGCCCCGGCGATGACCACCCGCAACCCTCGCTGCTCGGCCTGCTCCGCGTACTCAAACAGCCAGTCCGGAGTGCGGTGCGCCGAGACGACGTTTACTTCGTGTGGCACGCTGAGGTCTTCAAGCACGGCCGCGGCGTGCTGCATCGTGTCCCAATCGGACCGGGAGCCCATGACCACGCCGACCAGGGGAACTGCCAGGGAGGGCCTTCGCTTTCGAGGTGCCGCCATAGGCGCAGAATGTAGCGGAACTGAGGCACCGTCGCCTCCCGAGTTGCCCTCCCGATCACTTTTCTTCGGGCGCAACCTTGGCCCACTTCTCACTCATCTGGCCGATCAGCCTGCCGGTCGCCTCTGCGGCCAGCCCGTCAACGGCGTTATTGAATGATTCCAGGCCGTTGGAGAGGCTGCGCTGCACGCTCGCGGCCCCCACCACGTTACTGGTGCCCACCTCGTAGGCCCGCAGCGTCACCACCACCCGCATGGGCGAGCCTGACCCCCGCTCGCGGACCAGGCGGCCGACGCCGGAGATCACGATGTCGGCCCCGGACTGCTTACCCAGGGTGTAGGCCAGCTCGCGGTCGTTCCACGCACGGGCCCGCATCGCCTCGTCCTTGAGCAGTTCCGCCTGCGCCGCCGAGATGTCCCGCGGCTGAAGGCCCATGCGCAGCATCCGCTCGGCGAGCTTGTCCTCGAACACGCGCATGTCGATGGCGGCGTCCTCGCGACGCTCGGCACGCCTGTCGTTCAGCTCGCGGTCCACCACGCGCTCCAGGAAGCCGCTGTTGAGACCGTTCTGACCGATATCAACCCGGTCGCCCAGGATGATGTTGACCCCATCGCCCGCCTGCACCGGGGCCTCGCCATTGGGCTGGTCCTTGGTCGCGAGCGACTCTTCCACTTCCACGGCGGCCTTGTTTATCATGACCGCGATGGTCGGGCTCCCGGCCGCGGCGTACGCCCCCGCGAGCCTGCCCCGCTCCTCGCGGTTGCGGCCATTCTCGGCATCGCCGGTGAGCATCCGCTCCCGCTCGGAGAGGCGGGGCGGCGAGAGTCGCATGTCGATCACGCCCTCGCGCGAGTCGATGATGTCGGCGTCCATGTTCATCTGGTCCACGGAGGCCCGCGTGGCCCGACGCAGGTCCAGCAGGTCGCCGCCGAAGAACAGCTCGAAGGTTGACATGCCCGTGACCGAGCTCTGGTCCTCGCTCCGCAGCATGACAGAGCCGGGCTTGACACTTTCCATGCCGCTCAAGATATCGCGGAAGCCGACAAGGTCGTCGTCCTCATACTCGCCGATCAGCCGGATGGTGAAGCGCCGCATCCCGCCCAGGGCGCCGTCCTTGGGGAAGGCCTCGATGTACTGACGGGAGACCCGGCGGGCGATGGCGCGGGCATACTCGGCCATGCGGAGCGAGTCAAACTCGCCCGAGCCGCCATCGGGGGTCATGTCCCACGAATAGCGCCCCAGCGTGGTGCCGCGCCGAAGATCGGCCAGCACGTACGACGCCGTGTAGGCCGATCCATCGGCCCGGTTGGCCTGTTCGATCAATCGGACATACATCACGACGTCGGCCTTGGCGGCGTCGCCCAGCATGCGCGCGGCGGAGAACTCCTCGTTGCGGCGCAGGGCCTCAACCTGCTGCTGCGTGAGCACACCCATCGCCTCGGAGTTCACGATGGCGATCTCCGGGTCGCGGAAGAGGTCTTCCAGGCGGGCCCCGAGGCGGGTGACGGTGCCGGCGTCGTTGAACCGCTTCCCCGTGCCCCCTTCCGAGGTCACCAGGTCGGTGTAGATGAGCAGCCGCGGGTTGCCCGAGCGGCGGTATGCGTCGATGAACTCGGGGAGGTTTTCGGCCTTCTCGATCTCCACACGCTGCACGGGCGGGGGCGGGTCGGGAAGTCGCTGGGCCGACGCCACACCGCTGCACGCCAACACCGCGCACGCGCCCACCATCGCCACACCCACACTGCCGAATCGCCGAATGTACCGGTTCATGGTCGTTCCTCAGAGTGCCACCACACAGAACTGGAGTTCATGGAACAAGACGCCTCAGCGGGCCGAGCGGATCTCAAGCCGCCAGTCTTCGGCGCCGGCGTCCATCGAGTTGGCGGTCAAGAACACCTGGTTGCGCGGCTCCAGAGTCTGGAATCGCCAGTCGGGCTGCACCCGCATCGGGACACCGTTCTTGTCCAGGAACTGGAAGCGGTACTGCACCCGCGCATACTCGCCGGTGTCGGACATGAGCCGCACCGGCACCGAGACCTTCATCACGTCGCCCTTCTCAACCACCGGGGTGTTGAGCGCCACCCACTTGCGCAGGTCGCCCGTGACGGTGACCTGGGGGTAGTCCTGCTGTGCGATCGTGTCGGCCCGCGGCGTGTACGGGGCCTTGGTGGTATCACACCCGGTCAGCCCCACCACCATCCCCAGCGCCCCCACCGCAGCACCGAGCATCACAACCCTTGCCACACCGAGTTTCCTTGCCTGGCCCATTGCTGTCTTCCTCGCTTTCACGTGCGTTTGTTACTGGGATACACCAACCGGCTCGGAGTCCTCCTCGCCGATCAAGCCTCGCTCACGTTCAATCTGTTCGATGACTTCTTTGAGGGCCTCGCTCTTGGGCCGGTAGGGGTCGTGCAACTGACCAAACAGCCGCTGATACCCGGCGGTGCCCGCGAGCGGCGCCACCAGCGAATCCCCACCCTCCAGCACGTGCTTGCGCGACCCTCCGCCCTGATCCTCGACCGAGAGGGCAATCCCCTCCTCGCGGTACAGGTTCTCCAGGTCAGACGCCGTCATGTTCAGCAGGTTCCCGCCGCTGTGGTACCGCTCCATCGCTTGCGCCGACGGCAACAACACGGATCGCCCCCCCATGATGAAGGGGAGTGTTTCACCCTCGACCCGACCGCCATACTGCTCGTTGGCGTACACAACCTCGCCCGCCGTGGCCCATGGCAGCGATCCCTGCTGGTTGAGCCGCACGTACCGCAGTTGCACCGGCTCACCCCTCCGGGGCGGATCGACGGCCGAGAGGACCATACGCGTTGCGCCATCGCCCGCAACTTCGAGAGCGACCGTGCTATCGGGGTGCGTCAACTTGATTGGAACGATAAACACGGACGAGGGGAAGAACTCGACGTGGCGAGTGTCCGCCGCGGCGTTGGCCTTCGAGATCGCCCCAAGCACCATCATGCCCAGCCCAACCAGTTGCTGGTTCTGACGGTTGCTGTCGTCTTGCTGGTCGGCGCTCGCGGCCACGGCGACCCCGCCCACCAGCAGGGCCGAGCCGATCACGCTCTTGGCCGTGCGCACATCTTCCAGGTTGTTCCAGTAGTGCTTGGCGGACATGTCGTTGATATCGATGGTCGGCGGGGCCGAAGCGAACACGCCCGTGTCTCCACTCCCCACACCCCCACCACCCTCCGGCCCCAGGACCGAAGCCGTGAGTTCCACACCCTGCGTTTGCTGAACGGGCTCGAACTTCGCGAACGCGTTGTCGGGGCCATAGGCCGTCTTCACGGGGCCGCGCCCATAATCGACGATGAAGACCGTGTTGTAGTCGCCGCGCTCAAGCTCGGCCACAACACCCGCGAGCGCCGGGTTGACGGTCGCCGCCTCCCTGAAGTTATCCGCCGCCTCTTCGGGGCGACCCAGGGCGCGGCTGGCGATGCCGGTCAGGACGTACCCCAGTGAAAAGTCGGTCTTGGTGGGCGTGTAGCCGTTGTCGATGTACTCGTCACCGCTGCCCTTGGCCTCCTGGTCCTGCTCGGCGGCCTTGCGGGCAATCTCGACGTTGCTCAGTTCTTCGCCCTGCTCGTTCTCGCCAAAGTCCTTGAGGAGGAAGAGCGATGCGCCGGCGGCGGCCCGGGCGTTGTCCCACTCGCCGCGCTCGGCCTTCTGCACGGCCACGTAGCAGTACCCCAGGGCCTGTTCGAAGGGCTCGCCCTTCCAAATCTTGACGCCTTCGTTGAAGACCACGGCCGCGGTGGTGCGATCGGCGTTCAGTCCCTGGGTGCGCAGCAGCCGGAAAGTGTCGTTGGCGACCTGCTCGGCCGCGTTGGGGGAGCCGTCGGCCAGCGTCAGGATCAGCAGCCGCAGCCGGTCGAGGATGTAGTTGCGGTCGGCGGGGTCGTCGGTCAGGCGCGCCTGGAGCGATGCGCGGGCACCGCCGTAACGACCCGCGTCCGTGGCGGCGACCATGTTGGAATCCAGTCGTCCCTGGCTGCACCCGGGGGAAGCGACGAGCGACACGGCGCCCATCGACGCCAGAAGCCCGCGCCAGTGACTCGTCCAACCGCGATTCACCCGATACTCCTTGTCGTTGCTACCCGAAGAGTCGGCTCGGAGAGCCGACCTACCCAATCAGTCGTACGCGCGCCCGAACGCCGCCCGCTTGAACTCCACGATCTCCGTCCATTCCAGCTCGCCGCTGGTCAGGTCGGTGATCCGGTACTCGCACATGTACACCTCGGTCCGGTCCAGCGATGCCGCCCGCGTGGCCGAGCGGAACGTTGCGCTCATCTCATGGGTGGGTCGCCGCTCCGCGGCAACGTTCTCCGCGTACGCCCCGCTCTCCCGGCCCTCGCGCAGGTGCTGGACGGGAATCACGAACTTGACGTTGCGTTCCTTGCCCAGGTTGACGATCGGGAGCGAGCCCCGCACCTTCTGCATGAGGTACCACTGCTCGCTCTCGGGAATCAGGTCGCTGGTCAGGTTCTCGACCTTATTGATGGCAATCACCATCGGAGGGGACTCGGGTGTGCGCGCGGCCAGCAGCTCACTGCCCCCCAGTTTCGCCGCCATCTCCGCCGCCGTGCTCTCGATATCGCTCACGGTGAGCGTCGTTGAGCGCGGCTTGTTGGCGCAGCCGGGAAGGATGCCCAGCGCCGCGATTGCGCTCAACGCAGCCGCGCCGACCAGTGGGAAAAACGCTTGTCCCCGCACGCGTAAGCCTCCCGAAACAAGTGACCTAGCGGACCTGCTTCACTTCGTACGGAGCGCTCTCCCACACCAGGTCGCCGTCGCGGGCGCCCATGAGGTGGAAGGACATCATGTACAGGTTCACGCTCCCGCCGCGGCTGACGTTGTACATCTCGCCGTTCAGGAAGTAGGTGTAGTCTTCGTTCAACGCTCGGGTTCCGCCCGAGCCCTCCTGCAGCACATCACCGCTGCCGCCGAGCTCGCGCTTGCGGAGCGAATCAAGCTGGGCGCGGCTGGCGACAAACTTCACCTTGTCCTTCACAGAGTCGCTCTGCATCAGTTTCTGGCGGATGCGGGTGCGGAAGGCCTCAAAGTCGGTCGTGGGAACGATCCCGGTCTTGTTGACGATGTCGCCGAAAACCACCGTCGAGCGATACCCCTGGTTGAGTTCGGGCACGCCGGTCAGGTCGGCGGCGAGCTGCTGGGCGACCTGGTCGCTGAACTCAACCAGCGCTGTGGGCAAGACCTGGGCGCTGTTGCGCTCGGCCGGCGTTGTGTTGGTGGTTTCAACGCGCCCGCTTCCCTCACCCCGTGGAGGGGATGAACAGCCCGAGGCGAGCATTACGCCGCCGAGCAAACCAAAGGCAGCGATCCGACGAACGACCAGTTCAATCCGACGGTTCATGAACGAGCTCCTCAAGAGGCTTGGGAAAACCATGTATTACCGGACATGAGCAAGGCCAAGTGTAGCGGATAGGTCGTAAGTTTAGACGGCCCTAACATGGGATGGTTCCGAGCGGCATGGGGCTCCAGCGTAATAGTTTCAAAGCAACCGTGCGCGCTTCACCTCCCCAGCAGGCTGCGCTGCCAGTCGCCCCGCGCACGGACTTCAAAGAGGCCGCCTTCGGGGCGCTGCATCATCCGTTCCATAGCCGCGGCGGCTCGCTGGCGTTGTCGGCCCTCCCTCAGAACGGCTGTAAGTCCTGCTATATCAGTCGGTTGGCCTGTGAGAAACCGCAAACCGGGAGCGAACCGGGAGTGGTTCGCCCGCCACCACTGGGTCACCAAGCCTTGGTGGGGCCAGGGGAGATGATCGTCCGGATCCAAGGACACATTCTCATCCGCAGCGTCCTCGGTTGGCCCAGCGTCACCTCCCTCGGGCGCATCCATCTCCAGGTCCAGGTAGGCGAGGTCGGCGCCCGCAATCATGGTGAACGCTTCGCCCGCCGGGCGTGAGAACTTTTCGTCGTTCATGAGCGATAGCAGCCAGTCGATGGCGGCCGGATCGCCGAGTGCGCCAGCGGCTGCGATGGCGGCGCGGACGTTGTCCGGCTGCCTGGCGAGCGTAGTTCGCCAGGCGTTGGCTTCGGGCAGCGGCATGCGCCGGACGGCCATCGCGGCGGCGGCTTCCGCGTTCGGGCCCGGTGCCTGCGCGATCGCGCGCAAGGCAGGCACCGCGGCTCCGACATTGAGCAGCGCGCCGGACCACGCCGCGGCGAAGCGACACGATGGATCTGCATCGGCCAGTTGATCTGATACAGCGCCGGCGAGAGCGCCAAAGCCAAGCTCACCGACCGCTTGCAGGCCTCGGGCGCGGAGCGCAGGGTCATCGGAAGTGATCGCGTCCTTCAGCGCCGGGCCGGGATGCCGCCGCAGGATGGCCGCAGCGGAGAGCCCCGCGAGGCGCAGAACCGGTTCATTGGATGCCAGCAACCTGTCTATATAAGGCTGCGCTCGCGGCAGGCCGAGCCAGCCCAGCGATGAGGCAAGCCCTCGGACCGCCTGCGGCGCGGCGAGCAAGGCGTCCGTGACAACGCCGATGCGGTCGGCGTTGCCCGACTCGAACGCGACGGACCCCGCCGCGAAGAACTCACCCTCCGCCTCCCACGCAAGCTCGGCGCGGCAGGCTTCCCAGCCAGCATCTCCAGCGATGCGCAGGCCGTCGAGGTGCGCCTCGACGCGGAGGTCAAGCTTTGCGAGGTCCTTGAGGGAGTAGTGGGGTTGATGGACGGCGTAGGAGCGCAGGAGCCAGAGGAAGGAGGATTCCTCGGTGTGGCGGGAGATGACGCTGGACACGGCCAATGGGCTTCTCCGGACTACACGACACGTGTCCACGCCGATCCGTCGAACTGCATGACGTCTTTGGCGCCGATGGACCACATGATCCCGTCCGCAGCGCTGAGGTGATAGCAGGTTGCCGGAGGCGGCTCCTCACCCCAATCGACCTCGGTCAGCGTGTCGCCCTCCAGCCGGTACAGCAGGTGCGTGCTGGCGACGTAGAGGTGTCCGTTGAACCACTCAAGGCCCCAGAGGTCTTCTTCGGTCGCTCCGTGATCGATTGAGCTCCACTGGTCGCCCTGGCCCCGCAGGAGCGTTCCTACCTGCCCGCACGCATAGACAAACCCGTCTTGACCACACCGCACCTTGTAGAGCGCGAGGTTGGTCGGGCTCTCGATCTGTCTGAACGTGCTCCCGTTGAAACGCCACACCTCGCCCTCCCACCCGACGACGTAGATGTCCTCCTCCGAGAACCCGTCGATGGACTCGAACGAGTGGTCTGCGATATCAGCAACCGGCGTCTGCGCGGTCTGATCGATCCTGCTCCAGATTCCCACCCCGTCACGCCGGTAAGCCTGGCGGGCGGTTCCAACCGCGTAGGCGCGCCCCTTGGCAATCCCCCTTATCTCGCGCATCGGGCCATGACATCTCTTGATTGACGGTTCCTCAGCGGCTTGTCCACCCCCGATCGCGTGAATGAACCCCGCTTCCCCAAGGGTCAGGAGTCGCTCTGCGGGCTTATGGCAAACGGATGCCGACGCCCCGACCCACTCGAGATCGTGGGCCCCGAGCGTGCCGCCATCAAAGGTGTATACGCGGGTGTGTGGCTGATTGTCCTTCGCGAGGTCGTCGTTCGTCGCGAGGAGGTATGCAAGGTCTTTGTACCGCACCGCACCGGTGGTGTTGCTCAGGCCGTTGAAGTACTGCTCGATGCCTTCGATCTTCATCGTCTGTCCTCTCACGGAGCCTCTAGCGCGTCGAACCCTTGCCAGGGTTCGGCACTCCCATCTCTATCCGAGCGGCCGCACGCGCACCTTCATCGGAGGTCATGCTGGCGTTCGCCTTGATCGGTTTTTCCTTCCCCGGGTCCTTTGCCTTGTCGTGGTAGTTGTCGAGCTGGCTCTTGGTGCACTTCTCCGAACACCCCGCTGATGGGAACGTCTTAGACACAGCCTTGGCGCCGACGTCTGTAGCCTTTGACCGGCTCCACATCCCCTTGCTGTCCCGGTGGTGAACGGCGGCCACGCCTCGGCGCGTATGGAGTTGCCCGTGGGTGGCGGTCGTCTGGTTGGGCCCCTCAGCGCACACGCAGGGCGCGGCGTTTACATCGTACTTGGACCAGCCATCGATGCGATTGCGCTGGTTGCGATCCTTGGGACCGCCCGGCTTGAGGAACGATGCCGCGTCGATAAGGTGGTCGCCGGTCTGGCCGTCGCAGCACTGGCTCGGCACATAGGGGGACATCATGCACTTGCGTGCGTTGATGCACTTGTTGTCCTTGCACTTCTTCGCAAAACCGGGGAACTCCGAGATGTACTTCTTGTAGTCGGCCTTATACTTGGCGTGCTGGCTGCGTGCCTTGGGCTTCGGTCCAGGGTGTGCCGGCGGGGTTGGGCAGTTCTTCTTCCAGTCCTTCTCCGGGTTGCAGTGCTTCTTGATTGCGGCATTCTCCTTTGCACAGTCTCCACCGGGTTTGAGCGCCGCCGCGTCGGCAAACGGCCACGGCGGCGTCCCCCCCGGGTCCGACGCGTGGTTGTGCGTCATGATGTCCAGGTGCCGCACGGCATTCTCGCCCTCGATCTTGACGTCCGACGACCAAGCCTTGAAGTAACACTTGCCCTGGATCTGGTGCGTGATCACACTCGCGCCCTGGCTCTTCGTTGCCGCTTCATCCCCCGTGCTCTTCTTGAAGGAGCTCTTGTCCTTGAGCATCACCTCTTTGCCGCTCACCTTGACCGTCTTGCTGCCACCATCAGTGTCCGACGCCATTCCCGTGTTGGGGTACGGGATCGGGAGCGGCCCCGCCGGGGGCGCGGGCGGCGTCAGGCACACATCGGGGAAGGCGCAGATGCTCTTGCCCGCGCCCGCCTTGCACGCGATCTCCATCCCGTTGGCGTAGACCTCGTTGCTCACAGCGCCGCCTCCCATACGCGCCCGGCGCCTGATGAAACGGCATCGCTCACCCCCACCCCCTCCAACACATACGCCCCGCGCTCCCCGCCATCGTTCCCCACGTGGCCCAGCACGCGCGGGCCGGGCGCATAGCCCTTGCGAACGGCTGCCAGCGCCACCGCGAGGTTCGCGGGTACCGTCGCCGCGCCCACCTCGCCGATGCAGTCGGATGGGTGCCACATCTCGTATGTCTCGCGCCGCTTGCGCAGCACGCGCAGTACGGCAAGGGCCGCTTCCTTGAAGCGGTACTGTTCGCCGCTGGTGTCGGTCATGCGATAGTCGGTCTGCGACATGTCCAGCCCCGCCTCCGACAAGGCATCGCGCACCGCCGAGGCGATCCCATCGCCCCGCAGCGGCTCGCCCGACAGCACCGTCGCCTTCTCACGCGCAAACCCCAGGCCGCGGCACAGCAGGTGCGGGCCCGCAGGGAGCCACTTACCAGTGCTCGCGGCATCGGTGATGAGCACCGCCGCGCCCGCCTCACCGGGGATAAAGCCGTCGGAGTTCTGGCTGGTCAGGAGTTGATAGTTGTCCTCAAAGGAACGCAGGGTCGGCGCGACCAGGAAGGTATCGACGCCCGCCAGGATGCACGCCTGCCGGCGATTGTTCAGGAGGTCGCGTGTTGCGTGCAGCGCATCAACACCCCCCACGCGCCCGCCGGTGACGACGCCAGAGTTCACGTGGAATGTGACCTTCAGGAACGCCGCGACATCATCGATGAGTGAGAGGTCAAGGTCGGCGAACCGGCCCGGGCGGTCGGGCTCGCTGAGGCAGAGCAGCAGCACGATATCGGCCGGCTCCAGCCCCGGGGCAGCCCTCAGGCACTCCGCAATCGCCGGTGCCACCAGCCGAATGAGTTTCTCGCGCCCGCGCCAGGGCTCTTCCAGCGGCACGGGGCAGCCGATGATCCACTCCCCGCCCTTGTCCATGAATCGAGTTTCGGTGAACCCATCCACCCCCGCGCGGATGGCGGCGCACGAGGCGGGCGCGGAAAGCCCGACCGCCGTCACCAGGCCGCATGCTCTCACGGCGGGAACGATCACGGCTCATCCTCCTCGGCCCCCACGGTGACTTGCACAGTGCGTGCCGCGGCCAGGTGCGCAAGCGATGGGTAGTAGGTCTTGCCGGTGGCCCGGGCGCGGTACCACGCGGGAGACATGCGGCCGACGATCGCCTGCTGCATCTCCTTGAGGTTGCGCTTGAGCGGGAACGACGACCGCCACACGACCATGTACCGTTTGAGGTCCGGCTCGATGATGACGGTGTCGATGACCGCCCGCTGCTCGACATCATCCTCGCCGCGGCGCTTAAAGGTGATGGGTAGCTCGAAGTTGGGCAGCCTGAAGGTCGTTCGCAGCGCGGGCGTGAGGCTGGTGAGCACGACCTCTTCACCGCCCCTGGGGTTTGGGTGGGGGTGGGGCATCTGCTGGTCTTCGGGGGCGCACTGAAAGTACCGGTCATCAAAGTCGGCGGGGAGGAACGGGAAGACTTCGTCGATCCACTTCTGGTCGTATGTGCCGGCGTGCTTGTAGCGCGGCTTCCAGCCCCGTCCAATTGGCCCCAGGGCCATGGCGCGGTGGTTGCCCACTGGCGACCTGATCGGCGAGCCCACGGCGTGCGTGTTGGGGACGGGCGTGTCCAGGATCAGGTCTGCACCGCTGGCGGGGTGGAACCCGATGCCCACGGGGTTTTCGAGGTAAGTCTTGTGCTTCGCGGGTTCCGGGGCGGGCTTGTCGACCCCGCCGTAGGCCGTGCCGTATGAGAACGGCTGGCGCGCAATGGGCTTCGAGGCTGATGGCTCCACACCCACAATGCCGCGGCGCCAGACACGGTCGCCCACGACCACCAGCGACTTGTCGATCGGGCCGATGCGCAGGTTGACGGTCACGGATTCGGCCGGGTGCCCCGGCGGCGCGTAGGCGCTGCCGTTGAAGAGCACATCGCACATCGGCTTGAAGGGCGGGAAGTCTGATTCGTAGACCGGCGCCGAAAGCCCCGGCTCGCCCTCGAACGTGTCGGCCAGCACCAGGGGCGTCTGGGCCGGCGCAAGGCGCGGCTCGCCCCCACTTTCCTTGAGCCCATCGACCAGCTCGAACGTCCCCTTCACGGCGACAACCACGACCTCGCGCCCTTCCGGGCGCAGCCCCTGCGTGTACCCCGCGACCATCGATGTGGCGTTGACAATGTGCATCTAGGACCACGATCAGTTGATCTGCACCGCTCCGCCCTTGACCCGATTGACGCCCGAGGAACGGCTGAGGATGTACGCCCCGCGCAGGAGGATCTTGCCAGCGCGGGTAAGCGTTAGGGTTGATTGGCCGCACCGCAGCGTGATCGCGCGCGAGGCCGTGAGCACCAGGTTCTCCATCGGTCCCGAAGCCTCCCGTTTGGGCACAGACAGGAGGACACCCATAATGATGGGCCTTGCCGGGTCGCCCTGCTCAAAGACGAGCACCACGTCCTGCGAGACTTGGCCCTCTTCCACCGCGACGACACTTCGCGCCATGACCGGACCGCAAGTTGGTTGCCCATCGAACGACACCAGAGGTTGGCCGTCGCCCGTGAAACCCGATAGCTGCCCCACCACGGTTCCTGGCGCGAATACCTGGCCTTCCGCGCCCGCTGTGGGTGCAACCTGACCCGTGGCGGGTGCGGCGCGCCGAACACCCCGGGCATGCCTGGGACGAGACTCCGGGAGCATTTGTGACATCGGTGCACTCCTGAGTAAAGCTAGTTCTGGAGGATCTTCTGGGCTTTGAGGACCATGTCCTTGTCGGCCTTGCCGGTGATTTTGCCGGAGCCCTGGATGGTGATGTCCTTGCCCTTGATGATAATCGTGCCGTCCTTCTTCATCGTGATGCTGGCCTCTCCGGTCTTGAACGTGATCTCATCGCCGGCCGTGATGGTCAGCTTCTTGCCCACAGTGAGTTCATCCTCCTTGCCGATGGAGGTCGAGCGGTTGATGCCGACATTCAGGTCCTGATTGGCGCCAACGGTGATGGCCTGGGCCGCACCCACGGTGACTTCCTGGGCAACGCCCACCGTGAGCGTGTCATTTACGCCGATCGTGTGGGTGCGCTGCACGGCGATGGTCACGGTCTCGCTGTTGCCAACCAACTCTGTGCGGCTGGCACCGATGGAGATGTTTTCGTTGGAACCGACCGACTCGGCGCGGTCAATCCCGATCGTGATGGTTTCGTTGCTGCCCACCGTCTCGGTGCGGTCAGCGCCGATGGTCGTGGTCTCGTTGTTGCCGACGTCCTTGGTGCGGTCGTTGCCGACCGTGATCGCCTCATCGTGCCCGACGGACTCGGTGTTGTTGTTCTTGACAAGGACGGTGCGGTCCTTTTCGGCCTGAATGTAGAGCAGTTCCTCGCCTTTGCGGTCCTCGAACTTGATCTCGTTGAAGTTGTCGGGCGAGGCGCCCTTGCTGCTGTGGGACTTGAGCGTTGAGACGGTCTTGTTCGCGGGAAGTTGATAGGGCGGCATCATGTCGCCGTTGTACACCCGTCCCGTGATGATCGGCCGGTCTGGGTCGCCGTCGAGGAACTCAACGATCACCTCCTGGCCGATGCGGGGTATGTAGATGGCGCCCCACTTCTTCCCCGCCCACCCCTGCGATACCCGGATCCAGCACGACGACTTTTCGTCGGCCTCGCTCCAGCGGTCCCAGTGGAACCGCACCTTCACCCGCCCGTACTCATCGGTGGTAATCTCGTCCCCGGCCGACCCGGTGACAATCGCCGTCTGCGGCCCGTTGATCAGCGGCTTAAGGGTGGATCGTTCCGTACGGATCTGCACGCCCGCCTCGATCGCCTTGAACGCCGCGCTGAAGAACTCCTCCGTATTGCCCCCGGGGGCGGTGTCGTACGACTCTTCGCGGACGGTTGTCCTCATCGACACGATCACGTACTCGCGGTCCTGGTCGCCCCGGGCTGAGCCGGTCAGGTTGAACTTGCAGCCCATTCCAAGCCCACGGGCGTCGGTCTTCGCCGTTACGACCTCGTGGCAGAGTTCGACCTCCTGGAGCCGCACCGTCGCGAACACGTCCCCATCGGGCCGGTCGGTGTACAGGCCGGGGTAGTCAAACGCCTCGTAGTGAGAAGCGGCGTGCGACCGCTCGCCCGCGCGCTCGCAGATCATCGCCTTGGTGGGGACCTTGAAGTCAAAGTCGGTCAGGGCGTGCTTGCCCGGCACGACCCGCCTCTCGATGGTCCACTCGCCGACACTGTGCTTGCCGGTTTGTGCATCGCCCTGGCAGGAGAGTTCCTCATACCCCGGGATGTGCTCGTGGGCGCTGGGGGCATCGGCCAGAACCAGCTTGTGCACCCCCTTTTCGTGCACGAAGTAGTAATAGATGCCCTCCTGCTCCATGAGTCGGCTCACGAAGTTGAAGGCGGTCTCGCGGTACTGGACCACGAACTCCCTGGGCTGGTACGTGTCCGTCAGTTTGTTCTCGACGGACTCCGCAAAGACAAACTCATCAAAGACCTCCTTGAGAATTTCCGGGATTGTCTTGTGCTGGAAGATCCGGCAGTCAGATGACCGCGTCAGGAACCACAGCCACGGGACAATGGTCGCAGCGTACAGGTGCATCGAGGCCGAGCCCGAGCCCCCGCCCTGCTGGATGCGTGAAACGAACCCGTTGAAGTACCTGGTCTCCCCGTCGCCGCGCTCCAGCCGGATCGTCACGTTCTCGCCGATGATGGCGTTGAGGTCGATCTCCGGGTCTTCGCTGGTCAGTTCGACCTCGCAGACA
>Ga0163144_10000516_pt1 | contig 89609 bp, 69 predicted proteins | sample OliLak19BULKMAT1_FD_123175 | JGI IMG/M metagenome (GOLD analysis project Ga0163144, IMG submission 123175) | Freshwater microbial mat bacterial communities from Lake Vanda, McMurdo Dry Valleys, Antarctica - Oligotrophic Lake LV.19.BULKMAT1 | ecosystem: Environmental > Aquatic > Freshwater >...
ACGATGTCACTCAGCCCGGCCAGCGGCACGAAGTCCTTGATCAGCGGCGAGCGATGCTCGGTGCGCTTGCCAAGGCGAATCGTCGCCATCTGCGTGAGGGAGCCGATCGGGCTCGTGTGGCCGCGACGGATGCTCTCGACGCCCGCCATGAACGTGGTGGCAACGGCACCCAGACCCGGGGTCAGGATTCCGAGCTTGCCGCTGGCAGGTGCGATGGACGACGGACGAGAAAGCGAACCGGACACGTGGCAGAATCTCCAGAAGGAATAGCGCCGCCGTCAGGGAGCGGCGGGAGCGGGCACATCATCCGACAACGACGTGGATGTCGATGCCGACACTGCGACTGATGCGCGCGGAGCGACATCCACCGGGTCGGTGAGCTGATCCGCCGCGCGCGTGACATTGTAGACGAACAGAATACGCTGTACCGCAGTGATCCATGCGGTGACCGCCAGCAGAGTCACGATGCCGGCGAGCACCCATCCATTCAATGCAAGGCCAAAGAAGGCTTGCGGCGCGGAGAGCAGCGTCACGCGCTCGGGCCGCTGCATGATTCCGACCTTGGCGTCGAGGCCGAGCGACTCCGCACGGGCGCGGGTGTACGAGGTCAGGAAGGTGCCGATCAACCCCGCGATCGTGATCGACAGCATGATCGGGCTGCGATGCAACTCGTTGATGCCGTAGAACACGGCCAGGCCGCCCAGGACGAAACCGTCCGCGACCCGATCGAGCGTCGAGTCGTAGAAGGCTCCGAACGTCGTGCTCCGCCCTGTGCGGCGCGCAACGGTGCCATCAAGGACGTCGAAAAGAGCCGTCAGACCCAGGAACCAGCCGGCGGTGCTGATATGCCCGCTGGCGAAGATCACGCCCGAGATCATGGTGCAGATCGTCCCGACCGTCGTGATCGTGTTCGGGCTGACGCGATGGCGCACGAGCAGATCCGCCACTGGCGCAATCACGCGCAAGTAACCCGCTTTGATTGCATCCCAGAGAGCGACGAACAGGGCCATAGAGTGGCGGAAAAACCGAAAGTGGTACGACCGACGCGAAAACGAATGCCCCCCGGCATCTCCGCCGTGGGGGCATGCGGGCTTCATCACAAACCTGCAACCACAGAGAGCAGAAGTTTAGGTACCGCGCCCGAATGCAGCAACGGCGACGTCGGTCGGTCGTTCTGCGAGGGTGGGTCCACGAGCGCGAAGCCGTGAGGTTCGCCGCCTCGCTAGGCTTCTCATGGTCCATGACCCGCAGATCGCCTCATAAGGCAGAGTCCGCCTCATCTAACTGTGCTGTTAACTGTGCTGTCCGCCATGCGTTTCTTCCACTTATCGGCCGGAGCCCTCGTGCTCGCTGCGACCCTCCCGGTCGCCGTGCCGTCAATGCCCCGGCTGCCGACCGTGCTGCTGGGTAAAGAGGTGCTCGCCCTGCCGAGTCGGCTCGGCGGCCAGAAGGAGTCGCGCGATCCGCGAGTCCCGCTCTCAGCCGCCGCCCAGCGTTGGGTGGACAGCACGCTCGCGGCGCTCTCCCCTCGCCAGCGGGCCGCCCAGCTGATCCACGTCTGGCTCCTCGGCGATTACGAAAGCAACAGCGACAGTGCGTTTGCCGAGACGGCTCGGTGGGTCCGCGGGGACGGGATCGGCGGGATATTGATGTCGGTCGGCTCACCGATCGAAGTCGCCGTCAAGCTCAACGCGCTCCAGGCGATGTCACGGGTCCCGCTGCTGGTGGGCTGCGACGTGGAGCCGTCGATCGGCCGACTCGAAGGCGGGCTCTTCATTCCGTCCATGCTCAAGGGCGGGGGCGCGACGCTCTTACCGACGAACATGGCCATCGGTGCGACGGGCGATACGGCGCTGGCGTACCGGGCCGGCCTGGTCACGGGACGCGAAGCGCGTGCGATCGGAATCCATCTGGCGTACGCGCCGGTGGCCGACGTGAACAACAACGCTGCGAACCCGGTGATCAATGTCAGATCTTTCGGCGAAGACCCGGCCGCGGTGGCCTCACTGGTCGCGGCGTTCACCCGCGGCGTACAGGATGGCGGTGCGCTGGCGACCGTCAAGCATTTTCCGGGGCACGGTGACACCGAGACGGACTCGCACGATGCACTCCCACTCGTCCGGCTCACGCATGCGCGTCTCGACAGCGTTGAACTGCGGCCGTTCCGGGCATCGATCAACGCCGGTGTGGCAGCGGTCATGTCGGCGCATATCAGCAACCCGACGTGGCTGGGCGATGCGCTTCCGGCCACCCTCCAGCGCCGGGTGCTGCACGACGAGCTGCGCGATTCGCTCCATTTCCGTGGGCTGACGATTACCGATGCGCTGACGATGCAAGCGGTGGCCCGGATGTTCTCCCAGGAGGAAATCGCCATTCGGTCGGTGGAGGCCGGCGCGGAGGTCCTGCTCAAGCCGGCCGACGTGACTCCGGTGCTGAACGCGTTGGCGGCGCGGGTCGCGAGCGATCCGGCCTTTGCGCGACTGATCGATTCGGCGGCGCACAAGAACCTCGAGATGAAGGCGCGCGTCGGGCTCCATGTCTCGACCCAGATGTCACTCGACTCACTTCGGGCGGTGGTCGGCATCGCGAGTCACCGTGCGGTCGCGGCCGAGATTGCCACCCGTGCCGTCACGGTGCTGCGCGACGCGACCCAGCAGATCCCGCTGAAGAGCGACCGGCCCATACAGCTGGTCGTCTACACACCGGAGACGGAGTTTGGCGCCGGCAACGCGTTCATCGATGAGGCCCGGAAGCGGGCGCTCGTCACGGTCACGCGCGTCGGACCACAGACACCGCGAAGTACGCTCGACGCAATCGGGCGGCAGCGGAAGCAGGGGCGGCTGGTCGTCGTGACCGTGGTGCGTCGCGTGGAAGGACGCGGCCGGGTCGCGATCGCGGAACCAGTTGCCTCCTGGATGCGTCGCATCGCGGCGAAACGCGAGCCGCTGGTGATTGCCGTGGGGAATCCGTATGTCATTGGACAGTTTCCTGGGATCGAGGCCTACATGACGACGTTCAGCGTTGGCGAGGGACCGGAACGTGCCGCAGCGCGAGCGCTCTTCGGGGCCGCGACGAGCGGCCATTCGCCGGTGAGTCTTCCCGGCCTGTTTGCGCGCAACGATGGCATCGTGCGCCGGACGGATCCGTGACACGTCGGGTGATCGTGCTCGGATTGATCGCGTCGGGGATGCCGTTCGCGCTGGAGGCTCAGGCGCCGCGCATACCGGTGCGCGGACGCCCGGCCGCATCCCTGCCTGCGCGCCTCGCTGACTCGCTGGCTGCGGTGCTGAACAAGGCGCAACGCGATGGCGCATTTCCGGGCGCAATCGCGGTGGTGGGGAACCGCGGCGGGATCATCGCGTCGAAAGGCGTCGGACAGCTGGACGCGACGATTCCGATCGCGCCCACCCGCGCCACGCTCTACGATCTCGCCTCGCTGACGAAGATCATCGCAACCACAACGCTGATGCTGCAACTGGTGGATCAGGGCACGGTCGCGCTCGACGCACCGGTCACGCGCTATCTGCCCGAGTGGGCCGGCCCAGGCGCGGGGACGGTCACGATCCGGCAGTTGCTGACGCACAGCAGTGGTCTGGCCGCCTGGCGGGCCTTCTACAAGGAAGCGGTGGACCGCGCCGATGCACGAGCGCAGCTGATGCTCGTCGGGCCGGACGTGCCCCCGGGAACACGCTATCTGTACAGCGACATGAACTTCATGCTGCTGGGCGCCGTGATCGAGAAGCTGACGTCCATGCCGCTCGACAGCGCGTTTCTCCAGCTGGTGGCGCGGCCACTGCGGCTGACCGATACACGATTCCGTCCGGATTCGAGCGCGCTCTCACGCACGGCGCCGACAGAGTTCGACCCATGGCGCCAGCGGAAGCTCCGCGGCGAGGTTCACGACGAGAACGCCTCGCGATTCGACGGTGTCAGCGGCCACGCCGGGCTTTTCTCGACCGCTGACGATCTGGCCAGAGTCGCGCGCATGTGGCTGAACGCAGGGGTGCTGGATGGCGTCCGGATCGCATCGGCTCAGTCCGTCGCGCTCTTCACCACTGTTCAGGATTCGCTGCTGAGCGGACGCGCCCTCGGCTGGGAGACGCCCAACGGGACGAACTCGGCCGGGCACCGCCTGTCTGCGCGCGCGTACGGGCACACGGGATTCACCGGCACCTCGATCTGGATCGATCCCTCCCGCGACCTGTTCCTGATTCTCCTGACGAACCGGGTCAATCCGACCCGCGAAAACAGAAGGATCGGCGCGGTCCGCGCGGCGTTGGCGGACGCGGTGGCCGGCGCGGTCGACGGGGCCACGATTCGGCTCCCCGTCGCCGCGTCGACCGGCACACCTCCCCGATGACCGGGCGACCGTCAGCCGCGTGGCCTCGACCGCTCCCTGATCGTCCAGCAGTTGACTTGCCGAGCCCGGAGATCGCCTCTGGTCTTTCCGTCCGGCACCATACAGTATAAATTAGCAGAGTAATGCGGTCGGGATTCCCCGGCCCCCTTCTGGAGAGAGTCGCATGAGCACGATGCAGACGCCTGATGTGTTGCTCACGATCTCGGCCGCCGCGACGGTCGAGGTGAAGAAGTTCCTCGAAGCCGAAGCGGTCGATCCGACCGTCGGTGGCTTGCGCGTCGCGGTGCAGCCGGGCGGCTGCAGCGGTTTCAAATATTCGCTGCTGATCGAGGATAAGCCGGCTGAGGACGACTCGCTGCTGCAGCAGGATGGCTTTCAGGTGTTTGTCGATCCGTTCTCGATGCAGTACCTGAACGGAATTGTCGTCGACTACACGACTTCGATGCAGGGTTCGGGCTTCACGTTCAAGAATCCGAACGCCTCTGGTGGCTGCGGTTGCGGATCGTCGTTCTCGGCCTGAGACCTCCAGGCGGTGTCTTGACTGAAGGCGGGCCCAATCGGGTCCGCCTTTGTCGTGGCATGCCGGCTCATTCATCGAGCCTGCAGCAGGCTGGGCGATTAGTTTGCGACGATCTATGCAGACCCCTGAGAAAATCCCAACGGTCATCAGCGCAGATCCGGACGCGCTCGCGGTTCGGGTCGCCGATCGCATCGAAGCGATCATGCGCACGAACGCGAGTGCCGGGCGCCCGACCGTGCTCGGCCTCGCAACGGGCTCGACGCCGATCGGTGTCTATCGGGAGTTGATCCGGCGGCATCGCGAAACCGGCTTGAGCTTCGCGCAGGTCGTCACCTTCAATCTCGACGAGTACTGGCCAATGGCGCCGGACTCGATTCATGCGTACCACCGCTTCATGTGGGAGAATTTTTTCTCACACATCGACATGCCAGCGGCGCAGGTGAACCTCCCGTCCGGTACGGTGAGCCGCGAAGACGCGGGACGCACGTGCGATGCCTATGAGGCCGCCATCGCTGACGCCGGCGGCATCGATTTTCAGCTGCTCGGCATCGGGAAGACAGGGCACATTGGTTTCAACGAACCCGGCTCCGGTCGTGAGAGCCGGACTCGGCGTGTGACACTCGACGCGGTGACGCGCACGGATGCGTCATCCGACTTCTTCGGCGCGGAAAACGTCCCGCGCGAAGCGATCACGATGGGTGTCGCGACGATCCTGGCCGCGCGAGAAATCGCCATTCTTGCCACGGGTGAACACAAGGCTGCCATCGTACGTCGCGCGGTGGAAGGCCCGATCGATCTGGAAGTGGCAGCGACGTTCCTGCAAGGTCACTCGCGGACCACGTTCTTTCTCGACGACGCGGCCGCGGCGGACCTCACGCGCATCGCCACCCCGTGGCTGGTGGACGAAGTATCGTGGGATGCAGCGCTGGCCGTTCGCGCGGTGGTGTGGCTGTCGCAGACGGTGCGCAAAGCCATCCTCAAGCTGACGCAGCAGGACTACGCCGAGCACCGGCTCTCGTCACTGGTCGCTGCGTATGGCTCGCCTGGTGCGATCAATGGATTCGTCTTCAACTCGCTCGGCGCCCGTATCCGCGGCAAGAGCAAGTTGCCACGGGGCAAGCGAGTCATCTGCTTTTCGCCGCACCCGGATGATGATGTGATTTCGATGGGCGGGATTCTCAGGAAGCTGGTGGAGAATCAGAACCCGATGCTGGTCGCATACATGACGAGCGGCAACATTGCCGTCTTCGACCATGACGTCAGGCGTCACCTCGACTTCCTCGTGCGGATGGGCGCCAGAACCACCGAAGCGGCCACGCCGGATGCGTTGCGTGGCACCGATGTGCGCGAATTCGCATTCCGCCTCTTCGGCGCGCTGTCGTCCAAGCGCGCGGGAGATGTCGACGTGCCGGCGGTCCAGGACATCAAGCGCATCATCCGGGAAACCGAGGCGGTGAGCGGACTGGAGGTCGTCGGACTGACGCGCGACAACGCGCGCTTTCTCGACCTGCCGTTCTATCAGACCGGGAAGGTGCGCAAGGATCCAATCGGCGCCGGCGATATCCGGATCGTGCGCGAACTGCTCGAGGAGTTGCATCCGGAGATCATCTTCGTTGCGGGTGACCTGAGCGATCCTCACGGCACACACCGGATGTGCAAGGAGACGATCGACGCAGCGCTGGCCGAGTATGTGGCGCTGGGCAATGTGCGGCCTGAGGTCTGGCTGTATCGCGGCGCGTGGCAGGAGTGGCCGGTGACCGAGGCAACGGTGCTGGTACCACTCAGTCAGGAAGAGCTGCGCCTCAAGATCCAGGCGATCTTCAAGCATCAATCACAGAAGGACTCTGCCCCGTTTCCCGGTCAGGACGATCGCGAGTTCTGGCAGCGTGTGCAGGATCGCAACACCGAGACGGCAGCGCAGCTGAACCGACTGGGCCTGGCTGAATACTTCGCGATGGAGGCGTACGTTGTCGAGTAGCGCAGTGAACTCCTGATGGGTGGCGGTGGCTTCTCACTGATTGACGGCGTCGTCCTGATCATCTATCTGGTGGGGACGACCGGGCTTGGCCTCTGGCTCGGAGGAAAGCAGAAGGACGCGAAGGACTATTTCGTGGCCAGCCATGCGATCCCCTGGTGGGGGATTCTCCTGAGCGTGGTGGCCAGCGAAACGAGCGCGCTGACCTTCATCAGCATTCCGGGCCTGGCCTATGTCGGCAATCTCGGATTTCTGCAGGTCGTCGCGGGCTACATCATTGGCCGATTCGTTGTCGCCTACGTACTGCTGCCGAAGTATTTCGCTGGTGAACTGGTCACGGCGTATGCGCTCTTCGAGAAGCGGTTCGGCAAGGAGACGCGACGCTTCACCAGTATCGTCTTCATGGCGACGCGGGCGGTGGCCGACAGTGTGCGCATCTTTGCCACGGCGATTCCAGTCGCACTGATCCTTGGCGACACGCTCCCGCGCGAGTACGTGATGCCGACGGCGATCCTCGTGCTCGGCCTGCTCACGGTGGTGTACACGTACAAGGGCGGCATGCGTGCCGTCGTCTATACGGAGATGATCCAGGCCGGTGTCTACATCTTCGGTGGGGTCTGCGCTCTGGTGCTGCTGGGAAAGAGTGTCGACGGCGGCTGGGGCACGATCGTGGCGACGGCGGGAGCATCGGGGAAACTCCAGGTGATCGACTGGTACACCGGAATTGATCGTCCTCATACGATGTTCGCCGGACTGCTCGGAGGCGCCTTTCTGGCCATGGGATCCCATGGCGCCGATCAGCTGATCGTGCAACGCCTGATGGCGAGCCGCGGGCTGAAGGACGCGCAACGCGCGCTGATTGCGAGTGGCTTTGTGGTCTTCGCGCAGTTCACACTGTTTTTGTTCATCGGACTGGGGCTCTACGTCTACTATGGCGGCAAGCCATTCGACGCCAGCGATCAGATTTTTCCGACGTTCATCGTCGAGCGCATGCCGCCCGGCCTGCTGGGGCTGATCCTGGCGGCGATCGTGGCGGCGACGATGAGCACACACAGCGCGACGATCAACGCACTGGCGGCGACCACCACCCACGACATCTACCTGCCCCTCAGCGGCAAGAGCGCTGAGGACCCGGGCACGTTGCGTACCGGGAAACTGATCGCGTTGATCTGGGGCGTGGTGCTCACACTGGGTGCACTGCTGTATCCGAAACAGGGCGCACCGGTGGTGGTGGTGGCGCTGAGCATTCAGAGCTTCACCCACGGTGGGCTGGTGGGTGGCTTCTCGCTGGCGTTGCTCTGGAAGCGCGCCAATCAGCGCGATGCGATCACTGGCATGAGTGTCGGGATAGGCTGCATGGCAGTGATCGTCTTCTCCAAGTTGTTGATTTCCAAGGTGCCGGCACTGGCACCGACGTTGGCTGGAGTCGCGACCATCGCATGGCCATGGTATGTGCTGATCGGCACCGGGATCACGCTCACGGCTGGCATTCTGTCATCGCTGACGCACCCGGCTCCCACCGCATCCCTGCCGGTCGCCCTGAGCGTCACCGCCGAGACCAGGACCAACTCATGAATGAAGAAAGCGCACCCACTGAACTCGTCGTCATCGGTGTTGATGGCGGCGGCAGCAGTACGAGGGTTCACGTCGCCGACGAACGCGCCCACGTGCTCTTCAAGGCGACAGGCGAAGGCAGCGCGGTGAAACCAGGCCAGGAGGCCGATTCCGCCGAAGTGATCGGCGCGCTGGTCAGAAATGCGGTGATCGACGCCGAAATGGGCCACCTCATGCCACGCGCGCTGGTGGTTGGCGTTGCCGGTGTGGGACGCGAGGCGCAGAGGATCGCGCTGCAACAGGAACTCGAGCGACTCGAACTGGCGGATGCCGTGGTCGTGATTTCGGATGCCGAGGCTGCGATGGAAGATGCCTTTGGCGAGGGGCCCGGGATCCTGCTGATCGCTGGAACAGGCAGCATAGCGTGGGGCCGCAGCCCAGCGGGGACGATGCAGCGGTGTGGCGGCTGGGGGCCGATGATCGGCGATGAAGGCAGTGGGGCGTGGCTCGGCCGCAAGGCGTTGCAGGTGATTGCGGCGGCACACGATGGCCGCGAACCGGAAACGGCTCTGATTGGTGCCGTGCTGACGGCGCTCGAGTTCGATGACGTCTCGGCAATCATCAGCTGGGCCGCCACCGCAACACCCGCCGATCTGGCGTCGCTCGCGCCGGCGGTGCTCTCGGCCGCGGAAGTCGGCGATCTGCGGGCCAACACTGTCGTGACGATGGCCGTCGAGGAGTTGGCCCTCCATGTTCGGGCGCTCGCTCGGTCACTCTTCGTCGATGAGCGCGCTGCCATTCCCGTCGCATTGCACGGGGGCCTGCTCGGCAAGGGGCGACCGATGCGCAAACGACTCGAGCATCGGCTCAAGACACTCGTCCCGGGCTCCGTCGTGCGCCATCAGACCGTGGACGCGGCGCGAGGCGCGGTGCAGATGGCGTTGCGAACGATCGGGCTCGCCATCGAAGCGCCGTAGCGCGACCGTGTGATTGGCCGCGGGCGGTCAGTGTAGATTCACGACCATGTCGACGCCCCTTCCCCGCTTTCAGGCCACGCGGTACGTCCAACCGCTGCGCGAGGGTGGCTCGCTGCCGGCGGTCCTCGACACTGATGGCGGCGGCCTGTTCGTCACCAAGTTTCGAGGTGCCGGACAGGGCGCAAAGGTTCTGGTGGCCGAGATCATCGCGCATGGCATTGCGTCGGCAATGGGCCTCTCGGTGCCAGAGCTCGGGATCATCGATCTTCCGGATCGATTCGGCCAGACTGAGCCCGACCCCGAGATCCAGGATCTCCTGAAGGCGAGTCGAGGCATCAACGTCGGCCTGCGCTATCTCGATGGTGCGTTCAATTTCGACCCGGTGGCAGCGCAGGACGTCGTCGACGGCCCGTTCGCGGCGTCACTCGTCTGGCTCGATGCGTTCATCACGAATCCGGATCGTACCGCGCGGAATCCGAATCTGTTGGTGTGGCAACGCAAACCGTGGTTGATCGACCACGGTGCAGCATTGTACATGCACTACGATTGGCCGAGCGTGAATGAGGCGCGGACGACGACGCCGTTCCCGCTCATTCGCCAGCACGTTCTGCTGCTGCGCAGTGGTGATCTCGAGGTTGCCGATCGTGCGGCTGTCGCCGCGCTGACCGACGATGCCCTGCTCGGCATCGTGTCGTCGGTCCCGGAGGAGTTGCTGATGGATCCGCTGACCGGTGACGACTCGACGGACGCGGTCACGGCGCGCGAGCGGTATGTCCGGTATCTGCGCGGGCGCCGGAACGCATCGGCCGGGTTCGTGGCAGCGGCGCACGACGCGCGAGAGACCCTGCGCGCCACTCCCGCACAACCGTTCCCGGCACGGCGATGACGGAGACGCTCACTGCCTATGACTTCGCAGTCATTCGAGTCGTACCGCATGTGCACCTCGGCGCGTTCATCCCGGTCGGTGTGCTGTTGCATGCCAGACAGGTGGAGTTCCTTGGCCTCCTGGCCTTGACGAGTGAAAGCACGCTGCGCGATCGCGTACCAAGCGTCGACGTCGGGCTCCTGGCGCGGTATCTGCGCACGATGGAGCGCGTTGCCAGCGGGGACGCATTGGCCGGGCCAATCGCGCTGGCACCGACATCCGAGCGCTTTCACTGGCTCACCGCGCCCCGCTCGGACGTGCTGCAGTCCTCGCCCGTGCACGAGGGCCTCTGTGAGGGTGATCCGACGCGGACGCTGGCACGGTTGTTTGCCCAGTACGTCTCGGGCTGACCAGCCTGCCCGGAGGGCGCCTTGCCCTTCCGTCCCCTGCGAGATTTCCGGGCATGACGCTTATCTCGCTCGCTGAAGTCGGAGTCAGTTTCGGGGCCACGACGCTACTGAAGGACGTCTCGTTCACGGTCGCCCGCGGGGAGCGCTGGGGCATCATCGGCCGCAATGGCGCCGGAAAGTCGACACTCTTCCAGCTCATCTGCGGTCGGCTCCAGCCGAGCAAGGGCGCCATTGCCCGTCAGCCGGCGCTGAAGGTCTCGCTGCTGGATCAGCATCGCGATTTCGGCGAGGCCGTCACGGTGTGGGAGGCGGCGGCCGTGGCGTACGCGCCGCTGATCGCGATCGAGAAGGAACTGTCGGTGCTTGCCGAACAGCTTGGCGAGGGCGATGAGGCACTGATGGATCGCTACGGTCGCCTGCAGGAGAAGTTCATGCACGAGGGTGGCTACGATTTTCCCGCGCGCGTGGACAAGGTGCTGCAGGGGCTCGGGTTCGATGCCGTGGTGGCGCGGACGCAGGCGCTGTCGGGGTTGAGTGGTGGAGAGCGCGGTCGCGTTGGGCTGGCAGGCCAGCTCGCGGCACCCGCCGAGCTGTTGCTCCTCGACGAGCCGACCAACCATCTCGATCTCGAGACGACGCGCTGGTTGCAGACGTATCTCGGCGAGCTCGGCGAAACGGTCATCGTCATCTCGCATGACCGTGCCTTCCTCGACGAGACGGTCAACCATGTGCTGCACGTCACCGGCGGGACCACGCATGCGTACACTGGTGGCTATTCGTCATTCGTCAGTCAGCGCGAGGAGCGGATGTTGACGTTTCAGCGACAGCTCGACAAGCAGCAGAAGTTCATCGCCAAGGAAGAGGAGTACATCCGTCGCCATCTGGCGGGTGTCAACAGCTCACAGGCGAAGGGCCGGCGTTCCAAGCTGGGCCGACTGCCGCGCCTGTCTCCGCCGCCGGGTGAATCCGATGCGATGACCTTGCGCCTGGAGATTGGCGATCGTGGTGGTGATCGCGTGCTGCATGCGGAGAAGCTACGCGTGACGGTCGGTGATCGTGTGCTGCTGGATGATGTGACATTGACCGCGATGCGTACCGATGTGATCGCGCTGGTGGGCCCGAACGGCGCCGGAAAATCAACGCTGATCGCGACCCTCCTTGGTGCGCGCGCGGCGGAAGCCGGTGTGGCGACGGTCGGCGGGTCAGTCCACGCGGCGTGGTATCGTCAGGATCTCGGTCAGCTCCCGCTCGAAAAATCGATCTTCGACGCGATTCAGGATGCCAGGCCGCTCTGGGGTCGTGGCCACATCCAGAATCACCTTGGCGCGTTCGGCTTCAGCGGCGACAGCGTGATGCGCACGATCAGCACGCTGAGCGGCGGTGAACGTGCGCGCGTGGCCCTGGCGTTGATCATGCTGCAGAAGGCGAATCTGCTGGTGCTCGACGAGCCGACGAACCACCTCGACGTGGAAAGCATCGAAGCGCTCGAAGATGCGATCGAGTCCTACGAAGGGACCGTGATTCTGGTGAGCCACGATCGCGCGTTCCTGCGCGAACTGTCGACGCGGGTGTGGGCGTTCGACGGCCTGCGGCTGCGTGACTTCGACGGCTCGTTCGTCGACTGGGAAGTGGCCGAGGCGGAACGTCGCGCCAGGCTGGCCTCGGATTCCGCGACCGCAGCACAGGGCCGGCGTGCGCAGGAGAAAGCGAACGCGCAGAAGAGCAGGAATGGCGATGACCGTGAACTGCATGCGCGCCGGACGGCGAAGAAGGCGGCCGACGATGCCGAGCGCGAGGTGCTGCGGCTGGAAGCGCGCGTGACGCAGGTGCAGCGATCTCTCGAAGACGGAGATCTCTACGACGGCTCGCCGGACAAGGCGCGCGAGGCCGGCCGGCTCGAGAAGGAGCTGCTCGCGGCGCAGCGGCTGCTCGATGACGCCATGACGTCATGGGCGGAACGAACCACTGCCCTCGAGCGGGCGTAGCGCGGCAGCGACCCCTGACCGGACAAGACGGAATCGAGTGTCGCGGCCAGCGCCGGGCCACGCAGCCCCGCATCAACCCGCAGCACGCGACCGTCGCGATCCAGCAGCACGGTGCGTGGGAAGTTGTCCACGCAGAACATTCGCGTGGCTTCAGCTTCCGAGGCCGTCGTCGCGCAGACGCGCTGCCATGGCATCGGGAAGTGCTCGCGTCGGTACGCCTGCACCTTGCCCGACGAGACGATCGATGCGCTGTCGTCCATCGATGTCCACGCGAACGTCGGCGCGAGATTCCCAGTCAGCGGATCGACCGACGCCACCGACTGCGCGTCGAGGCGACGTGGCGTCGACATCCGCATCGGCAGTGGAACCAGTGCGCTCAGCGAACGACGCGCCCCAGTCACGCCAGCACTCCGATGACGCGCTCGACTGCCGCACGGAGCCCCCCATCGAGCATCAGCGCGCGCACCGCCTCGAGATCCGGCGTCAACACTCGGTCGCCTTCCAGCGGCGGCACCACCACGCGCACCGCGTCACGCGCCGCGCCAACACCAGGCCCGGGACGCAGCGGCTGGTGGAAGTCGAGCGCCTCTGCGGCGTTGAGCAACTCGATCGCGATCACCCAGGTGGCGTTCTCGAGAATCATCGCGCAGTGCCGGGCGCTGATGGTCCCCATGCTGACGTGATCCTCCTGATTCGCGCTGGTCGGAATGCTGTCGACGCTCGCCGGATGCGCGAGCACCTTGTTCTCGCTGACCAGGCTGGCCGCCGTGTACTGGCTGATCATCAAGCCGGAGTTGAGCCCGCCTTGCCGAGACAGAAATGCCGGCAGTCCGCTGACCGCCGGATCGAGCATGTGTTCCACGCGCCGTTCACTGATGTTGGCCAGCTCTGCGATCGCGATCTTGGCGTAGTCCATCACCAGCGCGACAGGCTGACCGTGGAAGTTTCCCGCTGAGATCACATCGTCGGTATCGGCAAAGATCAGCGGGTTGTCGGTGACCGCATTGCACTCACGCGTGACCACGTCGGCGACATGACTGAGCGAGTCGCGGCTGGCGCCGTGCACCTGCGGCATGCAGCGCAGGCTGTAGGCATCCTGCAGCTTCTCGCAGTTGAGATGCGAGGCGTGGATCGGGCTGTCGCTTGCCAGACGGCGGAGATTCCCCGCCACCGCCACCGCGCCCGGATGGGCGCGCACCGACGTGACCCGGGCGTCGAAGGCGGTCGCCGTGCCCTTCAACGCTTCCAGCGACATCGCGCCGGCGATGTCCGCCAGCGTCGCGAGGCGTTGCGCGTCGTGCACGACCAGCGCCCCGATGGCCGTCATGGCCTGCGTGCCGTTGATGAGCGCCAGCCCTTCCTTTGCCTCGAGGATCACCGGCTCGAGCCCGGCTTGCGCCAGCGCCTCACGCCCCGACAGGACCACACCGCCGATCTCTGCCTTCCCCTCCCCGATCAGCGGCAGCGCCATGTGCGCCAACGGCGCCAGATCCCCACTGGCCCCGACCGATCCCTGACTCGGAATCACCGGATGCAGGCCGCGATTGAGACACTCGAGCAGCAGCTCGATCACACCGATGCGGATCCCGCTGAATCCGAACGACAACGATTGTGCCCGCAGCAACAGCATGGCGCGGACGACCTCGGTCGAGAGCGGTGCTCCGACACCCATCGCATGCGACACCAGCAGGTTCCGCTGGAGCTGCCGGACATCCGACGCGGCAATCCTGACGCTCGCCAGACGGCCGAAGCCCGTGGTGATCCCATACACCGTGCGGTCTGCGGCGACGAGCGATTCAACGTATTCACGACTGTGAACGATCTGCCCTCGTGCCTCGTCGGCGAGGCGCACGGGGTCACCATGGCGCGCGACGCGCACCACGTCGGCGATCGAGAGCGGTGCCCCGATCAGAATGGGCGTGACGTCTGGCATCAGGAGAGCTCGGAACCGGCGATGAACACGCGGGCAACCACATCATCACCGAGCGTGTATGGCAGATCGCGCCAATCGGCGCTCCGCAGAATGAGAAAGTCGGCGCACATCTCTGGTGCGATGCGACCAACGCGATCGCTGCCCAGCGCTGCTGCCGCGTTGGCCGTCGCCGCGGTCAGCGCCTCGGCTGGCGTCAATCCATTCAGGCGCACCGCCAAGGCCAGCGCGAGGCTCATCGAAAAGAGCGGCGAGCTGCCCGGGTTGCAATCGGTCCCGATGGCGACCGCCGCGCCGGCATCGATCAGGGCGCGCCCAGGCGCGGCAGGCAAACCCAGATGCAAGGTGACACCAGGCAGGACCACACCCACCGTCGAGCTGCCCGCGAGCGCGTCGATCTGGGTGGGCCCACTGGCCTCGAGATGGTCGACGCTCAACGCACCGTGCGAGATTGCCAGCTCAGTTGCACCCATCGCGGAGAACTGATCCGCATGCGCCTTGCACGCAAGACCGACCTGCCGCGCCGCGCGGAACAACAGATCCGCCTCACCGAGCGTGAATGCCTCCCGCTCGATGAAGACATCGATCGCCGTCGCAGTACCGTCGGACGCGATCTGCGGAATCCACTCGTGCACCGCTTCATGCAGAAACGCAGCGCGCTCTGCCTCGTTCGTCGGCGGCAGGTGAAACAACATCGTGGCCGAGAGCTGCGCAGGCACGTGCGACGCCAGCATGCGAATGGTGCCGAGCTGTCGAAGCTCATCACGCCGCGTGAGACCGTACCCGCTCTTGATCTCGATCGTGGTCGCGCCGGCGCGCATCATGTGGCCGACACGAGCAATCGCGGTCGACAGCAGCGCGGCGTCCGAACAGCGACGTGTCTCGGCCACGGTGTGCCGGATCCCCCCACCGTTTGCCAGAATCGCTTCATACGAAACACCGCTGGCGCGCGCGTCGAAGTCGGCCAGCCGGTCTCCACCCCAGACGGTGTGGGTGTGCGGATCCACCAGCCCGGGAATCACCGCGCAGCCGTGGGCATCGACTTCGTCGTCCGTGCTGCCGCCCCACTCGCGCCGCGGGCCACACCACACGATGAGTCCCGCGTGGATGGCAATCACCGCATCCGGGATCACCGTCAGGGTTCGCATCTGGTGCCCACGACGCGCACCAGTGCCAGCCGGCGTCACCAGCTGTGCCACATTGGTCAGCAGGCGATCGACTCTCATGGGAGCGCGCGGGGCACGCGGGCGGCGACCGAGCTGATGCCGGTGGCGCCCATCACGGCCGCTCCAGCGATGGCATGTCGATGCCGCGCTCGGCCACAACGCGCAACGCGGTGTCGTATCCCGCGTCGGCGTGCCGGATCACGCCCATCGCCGGATCATTGGTGAGACAGCGGCGCAGCCGTTCATCCGCGTCGGCCGTGCCATCAGCCACGGCGACCAGGCCCGAATGCTGACTGTATCCCATACCCACGCCACCACCGTGGTGGAAGCTCATCCATGCAGCGCCACTGGCAACGCCGGTGGCGAAATTCAGCAGCGGCCAGTCGCTGACGGCATCGCTGCCATCCCGCATCGCTTCTGTTTCGCGATACGGGCTGGCGACGGATCCCGCGTCGAGGTGATCGCGGCCAATGACGATCGGGGCCGACACCCGACCGTCCCGGACCATCGCATTGAACAGCCGTCCAGCCTTGTCGCGCTGTCGGTAGCCGAGCCAGCAGATGCGCGCCGGCAGTCCCTGAAACGCAATCCGCTCGCCGGCCCAACCCAGCCACTGCTGGAGTCGTGCATCGTCGGGAAAGAGCTGGCGCATCGCGGCATCGGTTGCGGCGATATCCGCCGGATCACCACTCAGCGCCACCCAACGGAATGGTCCACGCCCCTCGCAGAAACTCTCACGGATGAACGCCGGAACGAATCCGGGATAGCTGAACGCGTCCTTGTATCCCGCCAGCTGCGCCTGCGTCCGCAGATTGTTCCCGTAGTCGAATGCCACGGCGCCTCGACGCTGCATGGTGACGATCGCCTCGACATGGGCGACCATCGCGTCACGCACGCGCGCGAGGTAGGCGTCTGGTGTCAGGCGACGCAGCGTGTCGACGTCTTCATCCGCTGCGGTAATCGGCAGATACCCGATCAGCGGATCATGTGACGAGGTCTGATCGGTCACGAGGTCTGGCGTGAACCCCCGTGCGACCATCTCCGGCAGCATCGCGGCCGCATTCCCCAGGACGCCGATCGACAGCGCTCGCCGCTCGGCCTTTGCCTGCTCTGCCCGACGAATGGCGTCGTCCAATGACGTGGCAACCGTGTCCAGATAGTTCGTTTCGAGACGCCGCTGAATTCGCGACGCGTCAATCTCGATACAGATGCTGACGCCTCCCGCCAACGAGACGGCCAGCGGCTGCGCGCCGCCCATCCCGCCAAGTCCTGCCGTCACGGTGATCGTCCCAGCCAGCGAGCCGTTGAAATGCTCATCGGCCGCGCCGGCGAATGTCTCGTAGGTTCCCTGGAGGATTCCCTGCGTGCCGATGTAGATCCAGCTGCCGGCAGTCATCTGGCCGTACATCATCAGCCCGAGCTTGTCGAGCCGATCGAACTCCTCCCAGGTCGCCCATCTGGGCACCAGATTGGAATTCGCAATCAGGACGCGCGGTGCCATCGGATGGGTTTCGAGCACGGCGACTGGCTTGCCGGACTGCACCAGCAACGTCTCGTCGTTCTTCAGTCGCTCGAGTGTCGCCACGATGGTGTCGTAGCTCTTCCAGTCCCGCGCGGCCTTCCCGCGTCCACCGTAGACCACCAGGTCCTCGGGCCGCTCGGCCACATCGGGGTCGAGATTGTTCATCAGCATCCGTTTCGCGGCTTCCTGAATCCATCCCTGAGCGGTCCGTGTGGATCCGCGTGCAGCCCGAATGATTCGCGTCATGGACGAAATCTGAATGACGGCACAGGCGCTCGCCACGTTCTTCGCTGACGCCGCGTCAAAGCGTCGTCGCAGTACGCGCGTGCCGGCGCGATTGCCCGATCCGAGCGCGATCGGCCGGCGCGTCTGGCGAAGTCGACGAGTCACCGCGGCGTGCGTGGTCGGCAAGTATGCCCGCCGCGGCCGCTGAGGTGCGAGGGATGGAACTACCTCCGGGCGGAGGCAGATTACGCACTCCAGGGTGCGCAGGCAGTACCGCGCCGTGACCGACGTCGCCGCGAGGGCCGCGAGCAAACGAATCATCCGGTCTGGTGGATGAACGAGGTCTTACCTTCGACGCAGTTCACTTATCTTTTCCCAATGGGCACGTCGGCCCGCGTGGATGGTGCCGGTGGCCGCGCTGGCCATGCCTGCAGCCCTCACTCTCTTCCCCGAGCGCGCACATGAAGTGGGACGACAAGGGTCCGAGCGAGGACCTCGACGACCGTCGCGGCGAATCGTCAGGCGGTGGTGGTGGCTTCCGACTTGGCGGCGGGCGCCTCGGCATCGGTGGATTTCTCGTGCTGCTGGTGCTGAGCGTCGTGTTCAAGACCGATCTCACCGGCGTGCTCGGCAGTGGTGGCGGCGCCCCGGCACCGTCTGCTCAGCCCGCCAGCGGTCCGTCTCGCCCACCAGCGCAGACATCCGCGGAGGAGGAAAATCTGGTCAAGTTCATGTCCTTCGTCCTCGATGACGCGCAGGACAACTGGACGCAGATCTTCGCAGCGGGCAACGCGCAGTATGCGCGTGCGCGCCTGGTGCTGTTCCGGGACCAGGTCGACACCGGCTGTGGCGGTGCGCAGTCCGCGACGGGACCGTTCTACTGCCCCGCCGACCAGAAAGTGTACATCGATCTCGGATTCTACGACGAACTGCGGCGCCGTTTCGGTGCGCCGGGCGACTTCGCGCAGGCGTACGTCCTGGCGCATGAGATTGGGCATCATGTGCAGAACGTCCTCGGCACGGAGCGGAAGATGCGCCGCCTGCAGCAGCAGAATCCGGACGCCCGCAATGAACTCAGCGTAAGGCTCGAGCTGCAGGCCGACTGCTATGCCGGTATCTGGGGACGTCATGCGCGCGAGGCCGGGCGCCTCGAAGCCGGCGATGTGGACGAAGCACTGAAGGCGGCGTCAGCAGTCGGCGACGACCGGATTTCGGAGATGACCGGCAGCTCGATCCGACCGGAGTCGTTCACGCACGGCAGCGCCGCGCAGCGCATGACCTGGTTCCGCCGCGGATTCGATACCGGACGGATGGACGCCTGCGACTCGTTTGCGACTCGCTGAAGTACGTGTGACGCGCAGGACAAAACGGCCCGCGAGCGTTTGACGCTCCGCGGGCCGTTTCATTCTGTGTCCGACGCCAACCTGCGTCAGTCACTGTGTCACTGTGCTACCGAGACTAGCGCCCCTGAATCGCGCGGCGACGACGGGCAACAACTACGAGTCCGAGCAGGCCTGTGCCCATCAGGATGTACGTGGACGGCTCAGGGATGACTCCAGGCTGTGGCGGCGTCGGCTCGACGTTGCCGTTGCGCACATTCCAGACATATCGGCCCGTCACCCCGTTGCTGTTGAGCGAGTTCCGGATCAGCGAGTTCGCGCCTGCATCGAGGAAGGCACCGCAGACGTTGGAACCGGCAAGCTCAACGGTGGCCGCAGCGCCATTCGCCCAACCAACGCGGGCCGGGCTCCGCGTCGCGGGAGCAGCCGGGCACAGTCCGTTGATGCCGTTGCTCGCCTCGCCGGTGTCCCACTGGATCTGCGCGTAGTTGAACTCGAAGTCGAAATTCCCGGCACCGGTGTCAGAACGATCGATCATGATCAGCTGAAACGTGTTCTTCAGATCGGCGCGCGCGGCGTAGTAGCCGACGTCGAACCAGTTGACCGCAAAAGCGCTCCTTCCACCAACGGCGCCGGTGCCATACTGCGTCACGCCGCTGGCAGCGTTCCGCGTGTCGACATCGGCCCAGAAAGGCGCGAGAATCGCCAGATTGCTGCCCGCGATCGGATTCGGCGTATAGGTCGCCAGCGCCTGTGTGAAGGTGACGTTGCCATTGTTGTTCACGAACAGGTTGTTCTGGGTGAGCCCGAACAGGTTGAAGGTGAAGCCTGTGCTCACGAGTGCTGTGGAGCCGTCGTCATTGCGAGGCAACGTCGCAAGCGTGAATGCACCGGTATTTCTGATGGCCTGTGCTGGCAACGCCGAGACGACCAGCGCTCCGAGCATGGCCGCTCGTCGGAATGAAGAGAGTACCTGCATTGTCGTCCGCTCCTGGGAGAAAAATCCGTAGCCCGCGACGTTCGCGGCTACTCACCTCGGGTGATGAGCAACGCATTTTTCGTGGCATGAGCAAGGAAGCCGAAAACAGTGGCGGTTCAACCTTAGCCGAACGTCGCTAACTGTTGCAGCAGAGAGACTTACGCCATGGCGGTTCATGTAAAACGAAAGGTGTGTCCGGCAAGATCATCTGTGCGCGAGCGCCACACACGGTGTCGCGCGATAACGGCAGATGGTCGGCGTGAAGCGGCAGCCTGTTCCGGGGTGAATCGCTGCGAACCTGCGGGATCTCGAAGGGGGGATCCCCTGACGGTGTCACGCCGCCTGCGGCTCTACCAGTGATCTCGCGGCGCTGTCGTCGAACTCCCCTTCCCATCGAGCCATGACGACCGTGGCGAGGCAGTTCCCGACCAGATTCACGCTGGTCCGCGCCATGTCCATCAACGCATCGACTCCGAGGATCAGCGCGACTCCTTCGAGCGGCAGCCCGAACTGCGTCAGCGCGCCGGACAGAATCACCAGCGACGCACGAGGAACTGCGGCGACCCCCTTCGATGTCAGCATCAGCGTCAGCATCATCAGCAGCTGCGTCTTGATGGGCAGGTCGATCCCCGCGGCCTGGGCAACGAAGATGCTCGCAACGGCGAGGTACAGCGTGCTGCCATCGAGGTTGAAGCTGTACCCGGTCGGCATGACGAAGGCGACGATTCGCTTCGGCACGCCGAGTTTCTCCATCGCCTGCATCGCACCGGGCAGCGCCGCCTCGGAACTGGCGGTGGAAAAGGCGAGCAGCGCAGACGACTTCACCTGCTTGACGAAAGCAACCAGCGGCACGCGCGCCATGAGTGCCACCGGAACCAGTACCAGCAGGATGAAGACCGCCAGCGCGCCGTAGAGCGTCAGCACCAGCTTGAGCAGCGTGAGCAGCACCGGGAGGCCCGACTTTCCGACGGTCGCCGCGATCGCACCTGCGATGCCGATGGGGGCAAAACTCATCACGAGCGCCACGAACTTGAACATGACCTCGCTCAGCGATTCGCAGAAATCGAGCATCACCTTCCGCGGGTGCCCCTGAACCCGGGACAACGCGACGCCGAACAGGACGCTGAAGAAGACGATCTGCAGCACCTCGTTCTTCGCCGCGGCCTCGAAGAAGCTCTGCGGAACTGTATGCTCGAGTACGCTCGAGAGAGTGGGCTTGGCCGTGGTGAACTGCGACGCCTCGGTGGCGCTGGCGGACGCCAGCGAGACTCCCACACCGGGCTTCACCAGATGCACCGCAATCAGCCCGACCGCCAGCGCCAGCGTCGTCACCACCTCGAAGTAGATGATCGACCGGAACGCCAGTCGCCCCACCTTCTTCATGTCGTCCCCGTGGCCGGCAATGCCGATCACGAGCGTACTGAAGAGCAGCGGGACGATGACCGACTTGATCATCCGGAGGAAGATCGTCGACAGCAGACTGAGGCTCTTCCCCACCTCGGGGAACAGCCAGCCGATGAGCGTCCCGACAATCATGGCGACGATGATCCACTGCGTGATCGACAGCTTTTTCAGGAACGACATGCGCTCTCGGTCTCGGGATGACAGTGCGTGGATCAGTGCGACGGGCCTTCGAGCTCCGGTACCGGCGGAAGCGCCTTGCCAGTACGCAGCACAGAGTGCCGGTAGCCGTACAGGAAGTAGAGCGCGAGACCGATGATCATCCAGACCCCGAACGCCTTCCAGGCACTGGGCGGAAGGCCGCGCATGACGTACAGACACGACAACGCTCCGCCGCCGGCCACCAACCAGACGAACGGCACCTTGAAGGGACGATGACGCTCCGGCTCCCGGATGCGGAGCGCAAGCACTCCGATGCAGACCAGCATGAATGCCGCCAGCGTTCCGATATTCGTCAGGTCATACGTCGCAGCATCGTCCGCCACCAGTCCGCCAAGCGCAACGCAGACGCCGGTGATGATGGTCGTGATGTGCGGCGTGCGGTACTTCGGGTGCAGCTTTGCCGCGAAGGGCGGTAGCAGGCCGTCGCGCGCCATCGCGTAGAAGATCCGCGGCTGACCGTACTGGAACACCAGCAGCACCGCAGCCATCGACACCACGGCGCCCGCCGAGACGATCCAGCTCACCGTGGTCAGCCCCGCCATTTGCAACGCCTTCGCCAGCGGGTCGGCACCGAGCAGCTTGTCGTACTTCACCATGCCGGTCGCGACCGCGCCCACGATCACGTAGATCAGGGTGCAGATCGCCAGTCCGATCAGAATGCCGCGCGGCAGATTCCGCTGTGGATCGATGGTCTCTTCGCCCGCCGTGCTCACGGCATCGAATCCGATGTAGGCGAAGAAGACGATCGCGGCCCCCTGGTGAATGCCACGCCAGCCATTGGGCGCGAACGGATGGTAGTTGGCCGGATCGATGTGCATCGACCCGACCACGACGAACAGCGTCAGCACCAGCAGCTTGATGCCGACCATGATCGCGTTAGCCCTCGCGCTCTCGCGCGCGCCACGACACAGCAACCAGGTGATCGCCGCCACGATCAGGAACGCCGGCAGGTTGAGGAGCACCGGGATGCCTGCGATCCGCGGCGCGTCGATGACGGCCTGCTGCACCGCCGGGATGGTGCTCTTCATCGCCTGGAAGTAGCCGTGCGTGAGCCACCCGGGGAGATGAATGTTGAATCCGCTGAGCAGCGAATCGAAGTATCCGCTCCACGCGATCGCAACCGCCACGTTGCCCACCGCATACTCGAGGATCAGGTCCCACCCAATGATCCACGCCACCAATTCACCGAGTGTCGCATAGGAATACGCATACGCGCTTCCGGCTGCGGGAATCATCGAGGCCAGCTCGGCATAACACAGCGCGGCCAGACCGCAGACCACACCGAGCAGGATGAAGCTGACCACCAGCGCAGGCCCTGCGCCATACCGGACGATGGTCCCGTCCTTGAGCACCTCGCCGGCAGCCGCCGTGCCAAGCGAAGCGAAAATCCCGGCTCCGATCACGGCGCCAATCGACATCAGGACGAGATCGCTCACGCCAAGCGTGCGCTTCATGCCCGAGCTTTCGCCTGCGCTTGCGATCGGCTTCCGCTGCATCAGCGACATAAGCACCTGGATTAGCGAAGACTGCCGGCGCACCACGAAGGAGCGCCGGCAGCCAGAACGATCAGATGAAGAGCGGAGCCATGACGAGTGTGATGGTGCTGAGCAGCTTGATGAGCACGTGCAGCGACGGCCCGGCAGTGTCCTTGAACGGATCGCCGACGGTATCACCCACCACCGCCGCCTTGTGCGTATCGCTCTTCTTGCCGCCGTAGGCACCGGTCTCGATGTACTTCTTGGCGTTGTCCCAGGCGCCGCCCGAGTTGTTCAGGAATCCCGCCATCAGAATCCCGACGACGGTCGAGATCATCAAGAAGCCAGCCACCGCTTCGGCGCCCAACCGTTCGCCCGGCGCGCCAAGATACTTGAACAGGACGCCGACGATGATCGGGAAACTCACGACCAAAGCGCCCGGCAGTACCATCGCTCGCAACGCCCCCTTGGTCACGATGTCAACGCAGGCAGCATAGTCCGGCTTGTCGGTCCCAAGCATGATGCCCGGCTTCTCGCGGAACTGCCGGCGGACTTCTTCGATCACCAGCTGCGCCGCCGTCGACACGGCCTTCATTGCCAGCGAGGAGAACCAGAACACGAGCATGCCACCCAGCAGCGCGGCCACGAAGACCTGCGGCTTGGATAGATCCACCGTCAGCGGCGAGCCGGTCATGTTCTTGACTTCATCGAGATACGCCGAGAACAGCAGGAATGCGGCGAGCGCTGCCGAACCGATGGCATATCCCTTCGTCAATGCCTTGGTGGTGTTGCCGACCGCATCGAGCCGGTCGGTCTTGTCGCGGATCGAGGCGGGCTGCTGGGACATCTCGACGATGCCACCGGCGTTATCGGTGATCGGACCGAAGACATCCATCGCGAGGATGTAGCCGGCGGTGCCGAGCATGCCCATCGTCGCCGCCGCCGTTCCGAACAAACCACCCACCTTCACACCATTCTCCATCAAACCGCTGCCCTGCCCGACCATGAAACTGGACAACAGTGCGATACCGATGGTGATGACGGGCAGCACCGTGGATTCCATACCGACGGCGATCCCCATGATGATGTTCGTCGCCGGGCCGGTCTGGCTGGCATCGGCGATCGACAGTACAGGGCGGTAGCGGTACTCGGTGTAGTACTGCGTGATGAACACGAACGCGATCGACGTCGCGATGCCGATCAAGCCGCAGTAGAAGAAGCTCAGCCACGCTTCGGGCGCTTCCGGCGTCGCCAGCAGCCAGCGCGAGACGAAAAAGAACATCACGGCGACCAGCGCCGCGGTGATGTAGTACCCTTGATTCAGCGCCGCCATCGGATCGGCATCTTCCTTCGTGCTCACGGTCATCACGCCGACGATCGAGCAGAGCAGGCCAAGTGCGCCGATCACGAGCGGGAAGAGGATGCCATTGATCCCGAAGAACTTGAACAGCGCCACGCCGAGGATCATCGCACCGAGGTTCTCGGCAGCCGTACTTTCGAAGAGGTCGGCGCCACGACCGGCGCAGTCGCCGACATTGTCACCAACGAGGTCGGCGATCACCGCCGGATTGCGGGGATCATCTTCCGGAATCCCGGCTTCGACCTTGCCCACCAGGTCGGCGCCGACGTCGGCGGCCTTGGTGTAGATGCCACCGCCGAGCTGCGCGAAGAGCGCGACGAAGCTGGCACCGAATCCATAGCCGACGATCAGGAACGGAATCTTCGGCGCCCACTGCTCAGGCGTCACACCCTCGGGCGCGAGCAGCGTGATGATGGCGAACAGGCCGCCGACGCCAAGCAGTGACATCGACACGGTGAACAGCCCCGAGACCGCGCCACCGCGCAGGGCCGTCTGCAGTGCGGCATTGAGCGACTGCATCGCCGCGCTGGCCACGCGAATGTTGGTGCGGATCGAGACCCACATGCCCATGTATCCGGCGATGCCGGAGCTGAGGGCGCCGAGAAAGAACGAGAGGGTGACAAAGAGTGCGAGCACCTTTGGATCCGACACCGGATCACTCGGGGTCGTCGCCCGCAAAAGGCCGTAGCCCACGAACAGGAGCACAGCCACCGCGACCGCGAGCACCGAGATCGTCTTGTTCTGTCGAGCGAGATATGCCTCGGCCCCTTCCTGAATCGCATCGGAGATGGCCCGCATGGCGTCGGTTCCAGTCCCTCGCGAAAGTACCCAGCGCGCGAGGAAGCCGGCAAACACGAGGGCGATGACGCTGCCCCCGATGATGATGCCGAGCAGAGATGACTGCGAAGCGTTCATGACGGATTCTGAGTTTGGGGAGAATGCAGAAGCACGCCGAGCCGCTGGCGGAAGTCACAGGAGCTTCGTCGCTTCGGATCGGGTAACAGATCGCGGCAAGCTATGCACGGGATCGACGCGGAACCAGTTGTCGCTGCGTGTTTTAGCGCAACCCATGCAGGCACGGCCTGTCGCTGGCGCGCCCGGAAAATCGAAGGGCGGACCGTCTGGCCCGCCCTATAGGAGAATCTCGTACCGGTACGTGAAGCGCACCGTTTGTCCATTACCCCGGACCGCCGGTCGAAACCGCTGTTCGCGCAGGCTGCTGAGGAATTGCTCGTCGTAGCCGCCATCACCGGATCGGGGGGAGAACTCCGCGGCCTGAACCTTCCCGGTCTCGTCGACGTCGAGCTCGATGATGATGGTCTTGCCACGCAGTCGTCGAGGGGTGCCGTTGGGCGGCACGAACAGCGCCCGCGGTGTCGGCGGGTAGATCGTCGCATTCCCGCCGCCCGTGCCCGACCCGGCCCCGGTCCCGGTGCCCGTGCCGACGCCCGTCCCGTTGCCGCCACCAGTGCCAGGACCATTTCCGGGACCGTTGTCGGCGCCGCTACCGGCCCCCGCGCCGGTGCCCGGTGCTGGAGGGGCGGGAGTCACCGATGCCGGCGCCTCGGCCGCGGCGGGTGTCGGCGCTGGTGTCGGTTCAACTTTCGGTGGCACGACGTCCGGTTTCTTGACTTCCGGCACCGGCGCAATGGGTGGCAGCACACTCGGCGTGGCCGGCTTCGGAGGCGGAGGCAACTGGTAGCGTAATATCCGCTCCGGAATGACGAGACTTCCGCCGCGCCCCCCGCCGCCGCCGCCCGCCGGTCCTGGACCACCGGCACCATCGGTGAGCGCCTCCGTGATCTCGCGATGGAAAAATGCGGGAAGCAGAATCAGGAGGATGATCAGCGCATGTGAGACGATCGCCACGATCGCACCACGCCGGCGGTTCTCCTTGAGCGCCCCCTCGGGCACACCAATGAGTGGACGCAGCCTGGGCCGCTCGCCGACAAAGCGAGGCGTGACGTCGGCGGATTCGGGAAGGCTGCTATCGTGCATCGCGTGGGTGCATGGGGAGTCGTGTGCTCACATTCTACGCCGGAAGGGGGGCGAAAGGTTCGCGCGAACGCGAGAGGGCGATCGGGATGAGTCCCGATCGCCCTCGTACCGCAGGCATTCGCGCGATCACCGCAGCCGGAGAGCCTACTTCAAAGCCTTGGGCATGTGCCCAATGACCTTGACGCCAGCCCCACGCGCCACGTCCATGGCGAAGATCACGTCCTGATACATGGCCGTCGAATCACCCTTGACGAAGATCAGCTTGTCGGGACGGGGATCGTAGATCTCCTTGAGCCGCTTTCCCAGCGCTTCTCTGGTCTGCTCCTCGGAGTTGATCTTGAATTTCCCGCCAGGCAGCACCTGCAAGACGATGTTGTCCGGCGGCGGCCCAGGCGGCTGCGGCTGCGGCGTCGGATCCGGGAGCTGCACGTCGATCGTCTTCCGGGCCATCGGCACGATGACCATGAAGATGATGAGCAGCACCAGCAACACGTCGATCATCGGGGTGACGTTGATGTCGTTCGTCAGCCCGCCTTCACCACCTTCAGCGCTCATCGCCATCAGGGCTTCTTGCCTCCACTCAGGTCGAGGGGATTGTTGCCAGCCTTTGGCGAGTCGCCAACGACCGTCGACTCCGTGTTCGGCGTCTGGTCGGTGATCAGCCCGGAAAGGCGCACACCACCCTTGGCGATAATATCGAGCGCGTCCTGCACCCTGTAGTATTCCAATCCCGCATCGGCCTTCACGTACATGATCTTGTCGATCGTGCGCGCGTCGTAGATCTGCTTGACGAGCTGTTCCAGATCTGCGTTGTTGATCGGCTTCTTGTTGACGTAGTACTGTCCATCCCTGTCGATGCCGAGCACCTGATCGGCATTTTCATCTTCGGGGTGCGCCTTGATGTTCTGACCCTTCGGCGGAGTCGCCTTGAAGCCAGCCGCGATCTGAGGCACCACGATCATGAAAATGATCAGGAGTACGAGCATGACGTCGATCATCGGCGTGACATTGGGCTCGGCCTTGACCGAGCCCCCGCCGCCAGCTGACATCCCCATGGAGTCGCTCCCCGGTTAACGGTGTGTCAGACTCAGGTGATCGGCTTCGCGCCGCCAGCCGTCGTGTTGAACTCGCGGGTGAAACGTGAGCGACCGAACTCGCCGGACACGCCCTTGATGAGATAGTCGATCATCTCCTTCGAGGTGTACGTCATTTCGGCGGTCAGGTTGTCGATCTTGGTCTGGAAATAGTTGTACGCCCACACTGCCGGGATGGCCACGATCAGACCGAAGGCGGTGGTGATGAGGGCTTCGGCGACACCGGCCGAGATCGAGGCGATACCGCCTGAACCGGAGGCGGCCATGCCCGTGAAGGCGTTCACGATTCCCATCGTCGTACCGAGCAGACCCACGAACGGCGCCGTGGCACCGACCGTCGCGAGCACTGCATTGCCACGCTTCAGGCCGACGACCGTCATCAGCATTTCGCGCTCAACCGCACGCTCGGCCGTGTTGATGTCCGACACCGTCACCGAGCCGTCCTGGATCAGCGGGCGGATTTCACCGAGCGCGCCACCCAACACACGGGCCACATGCGACTTCTTGTACGTCTCGGCCAGCTTGATCGCTTCGCCGAGGTTGTCTTCTTCGAGGAACTGCGAGAACTCGGGAGCGAACTTGAGCGTCTCGGCCTTCGCCGCGCGGAGCGTCCACCACTTCGAGAACATGACGGTGAGCGACCAGATGGACATCGCGAACAGGGTGAACACGATCCCCTTCGCGAACATACCCATCGAGTTGTACATCTCGATCATTGACAGATCCATCGGAAACTCCCAGAGCTAAGGTGTGGAGATTGGGACCGGGCGACGCCGGGAACTATCGATTGAGCGCGAACGCGAACGGCTGCTGCACGAGCATGCGGACCTTGCGGCCGCCGATTTCTGCTGGCAGGAACCGCATCCGAGGCAATGCCGAGCGTACGGACTGACCAAAGGCGTCGTGCGAGGCACGCAGCACCTTGAACGATCCGAGTTCCGCGCGGCCCGTCGTGTCGACGATGAATTGCACCAGCGCTTCACCCTCGACTCCAGAGCTCTTCAGCATTTCTGGGTACGCCGGGGAACCACTGCCGGGAATCGCAGCGGCCGCCTTCTCGACCTGGAAGTCGAAGTACGGCTGGTCGCTGATGACCGGGCCCGTTCCCCCTTCCACGCCCTTGGCGATCCCCCCCTGCACACCCTTGCCACTGAAGTCGGCTTCATCGGTGGCCTTGCGGCTCAGATCGACGTCCGGGATCACATCAGGGACTTCGATGGGCGGCGTCAGCACCTGGAAGCCCTTCGGCGGAGCAACCTGTGCTACAACCTCCTGCTGCTTCGGCTGCTCCTTCGGCTTCTCTGGCTCAGGCTCCTTCTTCGTTTCCGTGAGGACGACCTTCTCCTCTTTCGGCTTTTCGAGCGCCTCAGCCGTCTTGTTGGTCGCATAGACCGCACCGGCGACCAGAATCGTGTGCAGCACGATCGAGATGACAGTTCCGCCGGACTTCTTCTGCTTGGCGGCCTTCGTTTCCAGCAATTGATCGAACATCCACCCACTCCATTGTGCCGGATGATGGTCGAACGGGATCTCGCAATACTGTCGGAGGAGCGGTCTGGATGCGACGGCTATTGCATTACGATTTGCTTAAGCATCCGTGACGACGGCAGCACATCGATCGTCCGACGGCGCTCACGCCCCCTTGCGCACCAGCTGCACCAGCACTACGCCGTCAGCTCGAGCGCTCAGGCCACGCGTGTCGGCGCGGTGCTGTCGCGGGTCGTGTCGCTGCGACCCACGTCCCGACACACGGCGCCTGGCAGTGTGAGCGTGAAGGTGCTCCCGCGGCCGAGGCGGCTCTGCGCCGTCAGGGTGCCTCCGTGCGCCTGCGCGATGTACTGACTGATCGCGAGACCGAGTCCGGTGCCGCCACGACCGCTCTTCCGTGACCGTGCGCGGTCCGCACGCCAGAAGCGCTCGAAAATGAATGGGAGGTCGGCGGCTGCGATGCCCATCCCGCTGTCCTTCACCGTGAGCACTGCCGCCCCCTGATCCGACGACAGCGCCAACTCCACGGTGCCGCCCACGGTCGTATACTTGATCGCGTTCTCCACCAGATTCAAGAGCAGCTGACGAAGACGCGGTGCATCGCCTTCCACCGTCAAGGCTTCACACTCGGTCACCTCGACCGCAATGCCTTTTGGTTCACCGAGGATCGTCGCGGTTTCGGCGATGTCGCGCAACATGAAGTCCAGCAACACGACGTCGCGCACGAGGTCGAACCGACCCTCGTCAGCGCGCGCGAGGCTGAGCAGACTATTGACCAGGTCCGCCATTCGCGTCACCTCGTTCAACGCCTCCTCGAGATACTCCATCTGCTCGTTCGATCCCCGTTTCGCCATCATCGCGCGTTCGATGCTCGCGCGAAGAACCGTCAGCGGCGTCTTGAGCTCATGGCTGGCGTCGGCCGTAAATCGCCGCAGGCCGCCGAAGCTGTTCTCCAGGCGCCCGATCATCGCATTGAGTGTGCTCGTCAGCCGCGACAGTTCATCGCCCTTCGCATCGGCGCCGCCCAGCCGCCGGTGCAGCGACCGCCCATCGGTGATTGCCTCGAGCTCGCTGATGATGCTGCCGATCGGACGAACCGCAACGCCACCAATCAGATAGGCCGCCGTGCCACCCAGCAAAAGCACCACTGGCGCGAGCATCAGCATCGACCGCATGAGGTCGCGCCAGATTTCCTCCGTCGTACTGGTTGAACTCCCGGCGACAATCCGCTCGATCGAGGTCGCCGGGTCACGTTCGTCTCGTGCCGAGAGAAAGATCTGACCCGATCGCAGCGTGAGGAGGGTCGCCCGTGTGGCATCCGCCTCGATGTCCAGTGATCGCTCGAGGAGCGTCGAGAGATCCTCTTCCGGGAGCGCGCGCGCCTTCTCCGACACGTAGAGCGCGCGGCCGGTCGAATCGAGCACCAGCAGGTAGTCCGGGATCACCTCCATGGCACTCGCCAGCTCCGGGGTCAACTGCTCGCCGATCAACGGGTCACGCTTGATCGTCACCGGCCCACGGGTCTCAGCCTGCATGATGATGCGAACCGCCAGCTCGGCCTGCGATTGCACATACCGCTGCAGCTCGCGGTAGTACGCCGAATCCTTGCGCCCGATCCAGATGCCGCCCGCAAACACCACCACCGAAATCAGCAGTGCGAGCAAAAAGAGGAGCGTCACGCGGGCGCGGATCGACTGGATCACCTCGTCACTCCTTGATCACGTAACCCACGCCGCGAACGGTACCGATCAATTTCTGATCGTGGTTGGCATCAACCTTCTTTCGCAGGTGTGTGATCACGACATCGACGATGTTGGTGCCTGGATCGAAGTGATACCCCCAGGCATATTCCGTGATCAGCGTGCGGCTCATCACGCGACCGGGGTGACGCATCAGGTACTCGAGCACCTTGAATTCCTTCGGCGTCAGTTCGATGCGCGCGCCGGCGCGCGTCACTTCGCGGGTGTCGAGATCGACGACCAGGCCAGCGAGCTCGAGGCGCGGCGACGTGAGCTGCCGCGGACGACGCGAGAGCGCCTCGATCCGCGCCAGGAGCTCCTCGAAGGCGAAGGGTTTCGTGACATAGTCGTCGGCACCGGCGCGCAGGGTCTGCACCTTGGCATCCACCGCGTCCTGCGCCGTGAGCACGAGTACCGGCCGCTGAAAGCCGCGCGAGCGGAGCGTGCGCAGCACCGACAGTCCGTCCTTGCCAGGCAGACGCATGTCGAGGATGATCAGGTCGTAGGTATCACCCTGCGCTGCGGTCCGTTCACCCGACTCGCCATCGGCCTCGAGGTCGACCGTCCAGTTCTGCTCCTCGAGGCCACGCTTGACGAACTGCCCGACGATCGGATCGTCTTCGATCACGAGAATTCGCATCACTGGCTCCTGGCGGACGGTGAAGGAGAGGTCATGGCCGAAAGGTGTGCCACCGGAGGAGGCGTGGCGAGTGGGGGATGCCCGTCGCCAGCGCGATACTCGACCGCAGGCCAGGCCATCTGCAGCGGCAGCCGCACTTCGATGTCTCCCCGCTGGGTGACCGACGGCACCACGGTTCTGGTGCCCCCATGGACCCGTTCGAGCCAGCAGGCGAGATCTCTCGCCTGTGAGGCTCGCCGGGTCCGAAGCACCACCGGTACATCCGCATCGACTGTGGCCCGAATCAGCGTCGCGAGGACCGCTGCCACCACCGCCTCGGAGTATCGCATGAGCGGAGACTAGGGATGCTGCGCTGGGGAGGCGAGTTCGGTTCACGCACGCGGGTCCCAATCCGCGCACCCATCTGGATGCGCGGATGGGAGCACTACCTCAGGCTCAGCCGATCGCGGCCAGGATCTCTGCGTTCGTCCTGCTCTTTCCGGGCGTTTCCTCTGCGTGGGCCCAGCGAACGATTCCGTCGGTATCGATCAGGAAGTATGCACGGTTCGATAAAAACAGGTCCTCGATCAACGTGCCGTAGGCGCGACTCGCGTCCCGCTTGAAGTCGCTGAGGAGATCGACATTCAGGGAGTTCTTGGCCTTGAACTCTTTCAGCGACGGGACGCTGTCAACGCTGATCGGCAGCACGGTCACGCCGGCCTTCGCAAACGCGTCGTAGTCCTCGGTGAATGCGCACATCTCCGCGGTGCAGACACCTGTGAAGGCGAGCGGGAAGAATGCCAGCAGGACGCGTGCGTTGCCCTTGAACTGCGAGAGCGTGACGGGCTGACCGCTGGTTGAATTCAGCGTGAAATCCGGGGCGGCGGCGCCGACGGCCGGGATAGGCATGGGCAGGAAACTCCAGAAAATGCAGAAGGGTTCGGCCTCGCCGCAGTGACGCCGGCGAGCCGAATGCGAACGGAGCAAAGATGTCCACTGACGCGCGAAATGGGAGCGCCGACCGGTGCCCATATCGAGCCGGTCGGGGTACACTGCCCCGTCACATGACGAACCCGGCTCCGATTTCCACGAACGCGACGCACAGCCCCCCGACCCCGGGTCCGGGCGAAGCGGTCGGATTCATTCTTCGTCTGGCGCGGGCGCTGCACAACGCGGGGTTTTCAGCGCACCGGCTCGAGGCAACCCTGTCGGACGTCTCGCGGAAGCTCGGGCTGGAGGCACAGTTCTTCTCCACGCCGACATCGATCATGGCAGCGTTCGGGCCGCCGGACGCGCAGCGCACGCATCTGATCCGCGCCGAACCCGGCTCGACGAATCTGCGGCATTTGTCGGGGCTGGACCGGATCGCGCGGGACGTGATGTACGGGACCCTTGGCCCTGTGGATGGCTCGGTTCGCATCGAGCGCTTGCTGAGCGAGCCCGCGCGATGGGGGACACGTTCCGTGCAACTGGCCTTCGTGCTGGTGTCGGTGGCCGTGGCGAGCTTTCTCCACGTCGGCCTCTGGGACATGCTGGGCGCCGCGATCGTCGGTCTCATCTGCGGACAGATCGTCACCCGCAGCCAGAAGAACCGTGCGTGGGCCGACATCACCGAGCCGCTGAGTGCATTCGTGATCGCTGCCGTCGCGCAGTTGTTCGCCGCGCTGACCGATAGCGGCTCCGGGTACGCGATCACCGTGGCCGGGCTGGTGGTACTGCTTCCCGGCATGATGTTCACGACCGGACTGATCGAACTCTCGACGCGACACCTCGCCAGCGGCACGGCGCGGCTGAGCGGCGCCCTGGTCACGTTTCTTGGGCTTGGCTTCGGCGTTGCACTGGGGACGAAGCTCGGCACCGGCGTCGGCGACTGGCTGGTGGCCCACCAGATCCTGTTCCACGTGGCCAACGCTGCCGTGCCCTGGTGGGTGGAAGGCATCGGCGTCGTCCTCGCACCGCTTTGCTTCACGGTGTTGCTGCAGGCCGACGACAAGGAAGCGCCATGGATCGTGCTCTCTGCCTCGGCCGCCTATCTCACGTCGCGATTTGCGGGACGTGCGTTGGGCGAAGAACTGGGGGCGTTCCTTGGCGCGCTGATGGTCAGTGCCGGCAGCACGTTCATTGCGCGCCGACGCGATACCACGCCGATCGTCACCATCGTGCCGGGCCTGCTGATACTCGTGCCGGGCAGTATCGGGCTGCGCAGCGTGACGAGCTTCTCGCAGCAGAAGGTGGTGACGGGCGTCGAGACGGCATTCAAGGTCGCGCTGATCGGCGTGTCGCTGGCTGCGGGCGTCCTTGCTGGTCGCGCGTTGACCGGTGCACTTCGCCGCAAGCGCCGCGACGGGCTGGCCACTGAGGTGACGCGAACCGACGAGTGGACCGTCTCGCGCGACTGGCGCTAGTGTCGTGTCGCCGAAGTCTCGTGGCAGTCGGGCGCGTCTTGTGGCGCGAGCCGATGTTGCAACGCCTCGCGAGACTCGCCGCCTTCCTCGAGCACAGACCGATCGTCCGAAGCGCTCCGAAGAGCCTCCTGCCTGACGCAACGGCGCAAGGGCCGCAAAGACGCAAGGGGCCGTCTGCTGGATGCAGACACCTCAGCGCGATGTGATGGTCAGCAGCGACTTCAGCAGTGACGTTTTGTACGAGTAACGGCAGCCGCGCTGTGTTGCTGCTGTTCCCATTCCTCTGCGGTCGTTTGCTCCTTTGCGCATTTGCATCTTTGCATCTTTGCGTTAAGCAGTTGCCGTTCCGCCGGTAGGGTCGGGTCGCCGAATCGGCGGCAGGCTTCGCTGGATGCAATCGCGCCGCGCGGAACTCGTGTCGTGTCGCCGACGTCACGTGGCAGTCGGGCGCGTCTTTCGACGCGGGGGCGTTGCAACGCCCCCGCGATACCGCTGGTACCGCTCCGGGTGGCGTCTTGGCTCGGGCCACAATCCAACACCCGCCGTTGGTCACGGCGCTTCCGCGACACGACCTAGGGTACAAAAACAACGACCCCTGTTCGGGGTCGTCGTTCAGATTTCATGGAGGTCCGGGGACTCGAACCCCGCACCTATTGCTTGCAAAGCAATTGCTCTACCAGATGAGCTAGACCCCCGTACGCAGCCACTGAACTACAGCAGACAGAATAGCAAAATCAGCGGTCCGCTTCAAGTCCCGGGCAGGTCGGGCGCCCATCCGTGCAGTGTTGCCCGACCGCCTGAATCCTCGTGCTACTCGTGCGCGGGCAGCGGCTCCATCGTCCGGACGTCGACCGGGATCTGCACTTCGTCGCGGAACTTCGACGTCATCCAGCTGATGCGGAGCCTCGGGAAAGCCTCGAAGAACTGTGTGTAGCAGGTAATCCAGATACCGAAGTACATCGCGGCCATGCCCAGCTCCTGCCAACCGAACGGCGCACCGTCCGTCGGCACCCCGAAGAGCGACGGATACACTTCGATGTACCGCTGCAGATACGTGCCAAGCAGCGAGGCCACACCGAAGAGGATGTTGGTCGGGATGAACATCTTGGCGCCCTTCGAGATCAACCCGGGGAATGGCGCCACGAAGACGAGCATCAGCACCGCGAACGAAACCGGGAGCCAGGGATCGATCAGGCGGAGGCGGAAGAAGTGCGTTTCCTCACCGATGTTGCCGTACCAGATGATCAGCAACTGCGCGAACGTGGTGTAGCCCCAGAAGGCAGTCCAGCCGAACCGCAGCTTCCCCAGGTCGTGAATCTGCTGGTCGCCCATGATCTCGTAGATCGTCGGGCTGTTGAAGTGCTTCCGCCACATGTAGAAGATGATGGCAAAGCTCATCAACGCGCCGTTGATGCCCGTCATGAAGCTCCACCATCCCCACAACGTGGAGAAGAAGAACACATCGAGCGCCATTGACAGATCGTAGTGCAGCAGCATCCAGCCGAAGCCGAACACGATGGTCATTGCCACCGCAATCTTGCCTTGCACCGAGTGCTGGCTGTGCAGTTCACGCCGTTCCTCACCCCAGCCTGAGCGCATACGGGCACGCAGGCCGGCGGCCCACTTCGCGCCCCATTCCGGCAGCTGGGCGACATCGATGCGAAGCGAGTTGTAGACGAACCAGATCTGCAGTGCGTAGAGGAGCGTCAGAATCCCGATTTCGCGCAGCGCAAAGAATGTATGATTCCCAAGCCAGAACATCCGCTCCGAGTTCGGGAGCGAATTCGGATCAGCGACCCAGGGGAAGATGTGCTTGCCGCCAACCGTCAGGCTGAGGACGAGAAAGAGCCACGACACCGGCAGGAACGCGACGTACCCTTCCATCAGTCGGGCGATCGATCGTGACCAGCGCGCGGTCACGATGCGGAAGACGGCCACGAACATGACGGCGCCGGAGCTGATGGCGCTGAAGTACAACCAGTGGTAGTGGAACGCGCGCCAGATCCGATCCGGCGAGGTCAGCAGTCCGGCAACGAATGCGGCCAGACCGACCGCCGTCGACGCCATGGCCGCGGTCTTGATCCAGCCTGCGATCGGCTTCGACGATGCGGCGAGCAGATCCGCCTTCGGCGGATACGTCGGATTGTGGATACTCACTAGTGCTTCCCCTGCTGGGCAGGCGCAGCCGCCGGCACGTCGCCGGCGGGCTTCGGTGCCATCGTGGTTGTGGTAGTCGGACGCCACATGGGAGCGGGGCGCGTGGGCGCAGTCTTCGTATAGGTCGGGATCGTCCAGCCGGTCTGTCCCGGATACCCAAACGGTCCGGTGGCAACCGTCCGCCCGAGTGAACCCTGCAAGCCACGCACATAGTTCACCACATCCCAGCGATCCGGCTCTTCGATGCGATTGTAGCTCGGCATCGATCCGCGGCCATTGCGCAGCATTCCGTAGATGTAGCCATCACTGCGCGCCTTGGTGCCGTCATACACGATGCTGATGCCAGGCACACCGTACTTGGTGGCGGGACCATTCCCGATGCCCGCATCGCCGTGACAGACCGCACAGTTCTGCTGGAAGTATCGCTGTCCGTTGTTCAGTGACGAGTCCAGCTGCACCGCGCTCAGCGTGGCCGGATTCTTCGGATTCACCAGCACCGACATCGAGTCGATGACATTGGGCAGGGCGCGATAACTGAACGTGTAGCCAGGGGTCAGCAGCCCGGTGACCGGCACCGAGTTCACTGGCTGGCCACGCGGCGCGATCGTATCCGCAACGGAATCCCACGGCTGAATCGCCGGCTGGTCTCTGAAGTCCGTGAACCACGAGCAGGCACCGAATGCCACTGGCATCAGCGCCGTCGCAGCCACGCGAAGTGACTTAGCGTTCACCGCGAACCTCCACAGCCCCATGGGACTTCAGCGTAGCCTCGAGTTCTGCAAACTTGTCGGGCGTGGTCTCGATCCAGATGCCGTAGTCGCCGTGCGTGAACCGCGCGTCGTACCCGAAGTTCGTCACCAGGCGAGGGATCTGGGCGTTGATGAACATGCCGGCCACCGTACTCAGGCAGCCCACCATGACGAACATCTCGAAGCCCATGATGGTGTATGGAATCCAGCTCGCGATCGCCTTGCCGCCAACCTGCAGCGGCCAATACTGCGACGACCAGATGGACACCCAGTAGCCGAAGGTGACACCGAGTGACGCGCCGATCAGCGTGAACACCCGAACCACGCTGGTGGGTGCATCGATCGCATCGTCGATTTCATGGTGAATCGTCGGCGAATAGACCGTCACCTTCGGGACTTTCCGGGCCTTCAGATCGCGGATCGCATCGCAGACTGCATCCAGCTGCGGAAAAACTGCCAGGACGCCCTGCATCAGTGATGCCCTCCATGATCGTTCTTCATCTTCGGCGGCACGATTTCCTTCACTTCAGCGATCGCAATCACGGGCATCTGCTTGATGAAGAGCAGGAACCACATGAAGAACCAGCCGAACGAGCCGACCAGGAAGCACATGTCGATCCAGCTCGGTGTGTAGTGCGTCCACTGCCAGGGCTCGAACTCATGGCTGAGCGACGGCACCACGATCACGAACCGCTCGTACCACATGCCGATGTTGATGATGATCGACAGGATGAACAGCCAGGTCGGGTTGCGCCGCAGCTTCTGCGAGAAGAGCGAGAGCGGGAAGATCATGTTGCAGAGCAGCAGGATCCAGCCGGCCCACCACCACTGGCCGAAGACGCGGTTCCAGAAGTACTCCTGCTCCGGCGCGACGCCCGAGAACCAGGCGATGAAGAACTCGGAGAGGTACCCGGAGCCGACCATGATCGACGTGAACAGCACGACCTTGGCCGTGGCGTCGAGGTGATTGAGGGTGACGTAGTGCTCGAGGTTCCACCACTTCCGGATCGGGATCAGGATGGTCCACACCATCGCAAAGCCGGAGAAGATGGCGCCGCCAACGAAGTACGGCGGGAAGATCGTGGTGTGCCAGCCCGGCGTGAGGGCCATGGCGAAGTCGAACGACACGACCGAGTGCACCGAGAGCACCAGCGGCGTGCTGAACGCGGCCAGGAACATGTACATCTTGGCAAAATGGCGCCATTCGCGATCGGTGTTCTTCCAACCCAGCGACAACATCGCGAAGATCCGCTTGCGAATCGGATTCGTCTCCTTGTCGCGCATGACCGCGAAGTCAGGGATCAGACCGAGATAGAGGAAGGTCGTCGAAATCGTGAGGTAGGTCGAGATTGCGAACACGTCCCACAACAGCGGGCTCTTGAACTGCGGAAAGAGCAGGCGCCAGTTCGGATACGGAATCAACAAGAAGAACTTCCACGGCCGCCCGATGTGAATGATCGGGAAGAGACCAGCGGTCATGACCGCGAACACCGTCATCGCTTCGGACGCGCGATAGATGGTGGTTCGGAATCCAGCGCGGAAGAGATACAGAATGGCGGAGATCAGCGTCCCAGCGTGTCCGATACCGACCCAGAACACGAAGGTGATGATGTAGACGCCCCACATCACCGGCGGCACATAGCCGGCGTTGCCGAGCCCCCAGTAGATCTGATAGGTCCAGGCCGAGGCGCCGACGAGCATCGCGGCGATCGCCAGGCCGAGTCCCATGAACCACTTGGAGCTCGGCTTCAGCGTCGCGAGGATTTCGTCGTCGACCTGCTCGAACGAACTGACCGCTGGAACCTGGATTCCCGCTGACGGAATGTTCGGGCGCTTGATCTTGCCCTGCACTGGCTTCGCAGTCGTCGCCATTCGGGTCAGGCCTCGACCGTGTGATTGATCTTCTTCAGATAGACCACGGCCGTGTAGGTGTTGAGCACCTCGAACACGTGGTACGCTCGCTCGTCCTCGACCTGCCTGGCGACGGTCCAGGTCGGGTCAGCCGCATCACCGAACGTGATCGCCTTCGACGGACAGGCCTGTGCACATGCAGTGGTGAACTCGTCGGCCTGCAACGGACGCTGCTCGAGATCGGCCCGCGTCTCAGCCTCGCGAATGCGCTGCACGCAGAAGGTGCACTTCTCCATCACGCCCTTGCCACGAACGGTGACGTCCGGGTTGAGCTGCATCTGCATCGGCTCGGGGAACGCATACTGACGACGGCCGGGCTCGCCATACCCGAACCAGTTGTAGTAGCGAACCTTGTACGGGCAGTTGTTGCTGCAGTACCGCGTGCCCACACACCGGTTGTAGACCTGCACGTTGAGGCCATCCGGCGAGTGATACGTGGCGTACACCGGGCAGACCGGCTCACACGGCGCGTTGCCGCAATGCTGGCACATCATCGGGACGAAGCGCGTGTCGAAGCCCGGATCGAACACGTTCTCCGAGTCTTCAGCGCCCTCGAAGTACCGCTCGAGGCGAATCCACGCCATCTCGCGACCCTTGATGATGTTCGCACCGGGCCGCGTATCCCAGACGGTCGGCGACAGCGCCCGTCCCTGCCACGTCGCACCGACGGTGGGAATGTTGTTCTCGCTGTAGCAGGCGGTGACGCAGGCCGAGCAGCCGGTGCAGCGGCTCAGATCGACCGTCATCGCCCAGCGACGTTTGGCCATGCCGCTCCAGTGCTTCTCGGAGTACATGCCCTTGTCCTTCGAATCCTGTGTGCCGAGATCGCCCTGCGCATCATTCGCAACGGGGCTCTTCAGGCCAGGGAGGAACTCGGTGGGCGCACCGCCGACGAACGCGTGCTCGTTGCCGCCCCATTCCTTCGGTCCGAGTTCGTGCCCACCCTCGGCCGCATTCGCATCGTGCTGCGTGGTCGCGGCGCCTTCGGTTGCGCCAGGCGCCCCTTCCTTCTTCGTGCGCGCCGCCACCAGTGCGGCCAGCGTCGAGGCCTGTCCGATACCTCGCGAGTGCTGACGAGCCGATCCTTCGGTGGTGATCAGATCGATGTTTTCACCGGTCCTGGTCACCTTCGCCTTCATGCTCGTGTACGCGATCGCACCCGAGAGTGCATCGGTATCGCCGGAGACGAGATCGACGGCGTTGATCCCGACACCTTCCGCGTAGCGGCCGTATCCGCTGTAGAACGGCACCTTCCGATCGCCATCGGCGTCGAACTTCCGGTTCGACTGACTCTTGTGACCGAGGCCCAGCGACACCGCGATCGTGTCTGGCCGGATACCGAGATAGTTGTAGACCGGCAGTGTCACCTTGCCAGCGCTGGTCTCGATCGTGACCAGGTCGCCACGCATCAGGCCGAGCTTCTTGCAGGCCATCGGATGCATCTCGACCCAGGACTGCCAGGCGATCTTCGAGACGGGGTCCGGAAGCTCCACCAGCCATGGCTTGTTCGCCCCAGCGCCAGTGCCCAGCGTCGGTGACGGGTTGATCACGAGATGGAAGTCTCCGGCACCGGCGAACGCCGCCGACGGCTTGCGTCCCAGATCACCGGCGGCGCGATCGGTGGCGCGCAGCGATGATGCCGACGCGACGCCCTTCGGCAATGCGAGCATCTGTGCCGCCTGCCCGCCAGGGAAACGCGACGCCAGCCAGCTGCGATAATCCGTCATCGTGTACTTCGACGCCAGCGCGGTGTCCATTCTGGCGACCGCGATCAGCACGTCAGCCGTGGCGCGGGTGCTGAACACCGGCTCCATCGCTGGTTGCTGCAAGTGCAGCGTATTCGCGGTGGGTTCGGCATCACCCCAGCTTTCGAGGCTGTGGTGATCCGGCAGCACGAGATCGGCGAGTTCAGTCGTCTCGTCCGGGACGTTGGTGAACGACACCTTGAAGCCGACCTTCGCGAGTCCTTCCGCGAACTTGACCGACCTTGGCAGCGTGTGCACCGGATTGGCACCGCGCACGAACAACAGCGGCACCGCGCCAGCATTCATCCGGTCGGCGGCGTTGAAGACCGCGGCCGAGACATCGAGGCGCTCGTAAATACCCAGGGGCGACGCGGGCTTGATCGTGATGCCGACGTTCCCGAGCGTCTTGTTGTACTCAGCGACTTCCGTGGCCATCTGCGTCGAATCGACACCGTTGCCGCCGGCGAGCAAGAGCGAGCGCCTCGCCCCGGCGATCTCCTTTTTCAGCCCTTCGAGCGTCGCCACCGAGACGTCCGCGGCCGCCGCCGCGTCAGCAACCGGCTTCGTGCCACGAAGGAACTGAATGATCGAGAGCTCGGAGCCCGGGCGGCAGGCAATCCATGCATCGGCGTTGAGCCCGGTGAGCGAGCGGCGCGCGCCGATGTAGATCGCGCGCGGTGCCCCTTCCACCTTGCCGCGCGCATCGGCCCAGGCCAGCTGCAGCGGAACGGCCGGCCCCCACCCATCCAGAAAATCGGCGCCGAAACTGACGATCAGCGACGCGGCATCGAAGTCGAGACTCGGCCAGGCAACACCATAGGCCGCCTTGTTGGCCGCGATGGCCGACGCCGGGGCATCGGCGTCGTAGCTGATGTGCGCCGGCATGCCGTAGTCGCGCAACCAGTTGTCGAGGACGGCCGGGAAGCTGCCGATCTCGTGCTGGTTGATGAACACGGCGTTCGCTGCCTGCCCCTTGCTGCGCACTTCTCCAAGCTTGGTCGCGAGCATCTGCAGCGCGTCGTCCCACGTCACCGCGGTGAGCTGGCCGTTCTTGCGAGCCATCGGCTGGCGGAAGCGATCGGGATTGTAGAGCCCCTGCAGCGCCGACTGTCCCTTGGCGCAGAGTGCGCCACGATTCAGTTCGGCGTTGGGGTTCCCCTCGATCTTCAGCGCACGCCCATCGCGGGTTTCGACCAGAATGCCGCACGACGTGGCGCACTCGCGACAGGTGCTGGCGAAATAGTTCGAGACACCGGGCACGGTGTTGTCCGGATTGGACACGTACGGGATCAGCTTCCGCACATGATCCGTGCTGCACCCCGTGACGACCGTGGCCGCACTGGTGACACCCAGGATCTTGAGGAAGTCGCGGCGCTTGACGCCAGTCGCTCCCGACTCAGTGCTCATGCAGTATTCCTCAATCGTGACACACGATATGGCGCGATGCGCAATGCATCACGCCGACGACGAATCGACTAGTAGTGGCAGGTGCTGCAGTCATACCGGGCCTTGCGCTCGATATGACAGTTCACGCACCAGCCCATGTTCAGCGAGGAGTACTGGAAGACCTGTGTCATCTTCTGGACTTCGCCGTGACAGGTCTGACAGGTGACACCGCCGTTCGCGTGACGCGAGTGGGGGAAGTGCACGTACTCCGGCACCTTGTGAATGCGCTGCCATGGCACCGGCTGCCCCTTCGCATAGTATGCCGCCAGCTTCTTGATCTCCGGCTTGCCGGTCGCGACCAACGTGTGACAGCCCATGCAGGTGGCAACGGTCGGAAGTCCCGGATCCTGTGCCTTGCCCGCCGAGTAGTGGCAGTAGGTGCAGTTCATGCCCAGCTTCTGCACATGCTGTGGATGGGGGAACTTCACCGGCTGCTCCGGTGAATAGTTCTGCGGCGAACTGGCACCGGAGTACGCCCATGGCCCCTGTCTGGGATCGAGCTTCAGGCCGGAGTCGCCTGTGATCTTCGGGAGCGCCATGGCCTCGGTGTTGTTTCTGACACCATCGAGGTTCGTGCCGCTGAGCCCGGAGAATGTCGGGTAGGCGAGCTTGCTGGCAGCGACTGGCGCCTGCGCGGCGTCCGCCTCGCGTGCAGTCGCGCCACTGTAGGCCGATAGGCCAGCCGCAATGGCGGCGACGAGGAAGAACCCCGGAATCGCTGCCCACTTCTTCCGCTGCGTCATTCGGTGAGACCAGTTGAAGTCCGACACCCTGCAGAACGCCCTGTCATGTGAAACTTTTCACAAAGTCAGGGCAGATACGAGACCAAAGAAAGCCACGCCGCGAAAATCACGCAAGTCGTTGCGGCATCACGCGGAACACGGCTCACACCGGTCCGAACCCAAGTCCAATTGTCACAGCACACTTCCCCAGCCGGGTCCGAATTGATGCGGACCCTCCGCGCGCTCAACGGGTCGCTACGGCTCGCGCCGCGGCGGAGATGCTGGCCGCGGATGAGATCGTGACTGGAGGCAAGAACGTCGGCAGGAGAGAAAACGTTGCCAGCGGGGCCTGAATGAGCCGCACTGGCCAGTAGCCGCCAAAGACGAAGCGATCTGCGCCAAGCGTGCGAAACAGGTGCTCGAGGTGATCCTCGGGCGGCCCCCAGACCCAGGCGAAATCCCAGAAAAGCCGATTCTGCTCAGATGGGGTCAGGGACCAATGTGTTTCCTCGATCAGGTCCCGTCCGGCGCCGCTCACGATCACGTACGCCCTGGTGTCCGTGCGGACACAGGCACGAATGTGCGCAGCGGTCAGATCGCCGACGCCATCCATCGGGTGCCGCTGCCGCAGGTCCTCGAAGCGCACCGTCAGCTGTACCACCAGCCCTCGGTCGGCACAGGCGCGGACGACGCTGGACAATGCCGACGAGGTGGCGCCAATCCCGAGTTGCATCGGATAGAGGCGCACCGATGGTGCACCGTGCCCGACCGCGTCGTCGAGGAGTTCCTCCCAGCCAGGCCAGTCGGGCCGGACGGTCGGCGATGGCAGCAGCACATCGGCATGCGGCGCGACCTGCGCATAGAGCCACGCATTGGCCGGTTCAGGGTCGCGGTGCCAGACGGATGGCAACGAACCAACCCATGCCTGACCGATCCGTTCGCGGTCAAGCACGCGCACCAGCACGTCCGCATCCGGATGCGGAAGCTCTCGAAACGGGTACGCCCCGATCCACGCGCTGACGTCGACTGGGACACGAAGCGTGCTCATAGGCCAGGAAAGCTGTTCGGAGGGAAGATGCGTGTCGCGTTGCGCCAGCAGATGTCATCCAACGCGCCATCCGGCAGACCGATGCCTTCGAGCGCCTGCAGTTTTGCGAGGCCGGTGCAGAGCGTGAGATCTGCCGCCCACAGCAGCCGGCGCGGTCCGATCGCATCGATGTAGGCGTCGAGCATGCCGCGATCCACGCCACTGCCACTCGTGTCGGGATAGACGTTCGGCACATCCCTGATCACGTTGATCGTGTGCGCCCAGTCGCCACCGCCGCCGATGTGCGCCAGGATGAAATTCGTGTCAGGATGACGAGTCGCGAGCCGCACCAGTTCAACCGCATCACTCGCTTCCTGCATTCCCCACTCGCGCTGCCGGTGCTGCCAGACGTGATGAAGCACCGGCAGCCCGCGCTTGCCCGCCTCGGCTGCGATCGGATCGACGAGTGGGTCGTCCGCGCGTCGACTGGCACTGAGCTTCACGCCGATGGCGCCGCCTGCGACGCCGCGGGCGATTTCGGCGAGCGCATGGCCGGTGTGATTCGGGTTCACGTGCACGAATGCCCGCACACGCGATGGCTGATCGAGCGCGATGGCATACATGGCGTCGTTCCCGGCCGTCACGTCGGCCGGCGATGCGAAGTACGTCGGCGACGTGCGTCCCCAGGTGCCGAGGATCGACGCGACATGATAGCTGATGCCCATGGCCTCGCCAGCGCGAAGGCGCGACGCGTTGTAGCGCGCGAAATCGTCGCGACTGCCAGCCCAGTGAAAGTGCGCGTGAGGGTCGATGAGGTGTCGGGGAGCCATGATCAGTGTGTGAGCGCCCAGTGGAACGCATCGCCGACGGCCGCGATATCCGCCGGCGCCATGGCACAGGTGGGGAACTGGTACGGCCCACGCTTGGCGAGAACGCCGGCCTGCCGCAACAATGTCAGCTTGCGATGCATCGTGTCGTCGTCCGGCCAGCGGATGATGAACATCGTGTCGTCTCCGCTCGTCTGCAGCTGTGAGCCGGCATCGGCCGCGGCGCTCGCAATCACGTCGCGCAACGCACGGCCGGTCCTTGTGAGCTGCGCACAGACATCACCCGTGGTGTGCGCGTCCAGCACCGCGTGGGCGGCCGCGAGTGCGGTGAGCTCGGTTGCCAGCGTGCTGGAAATCCACGTGCGTTCGGCCGTCGCCATGATCTCCGCCTTGCCGACCACGGCGGCCAGGGGATAGCCGTTGGCGATGGCCTTGCCGAGCGTCGTCAGATCGGGGGTGACACCGAGCAGCGTCTGGGCGCCGCCGCGATGCAGCCGGAAACCGGTCTTGACCTCGTCGAAGATGAGTACCGCGCCGACGTGATCACAGTGCGCGCGAAGCTCGGACAGCCAGGCGACATCGGCCAGCACCTCGACCAGCGGCTCGACGATCACCGCCGCCAGCGTGTCATCGGCGTCCGTCAGTGCGGTGCGCCACGCATCGAGATCGTTGAACGGCAGATGTGTATAGTCCGCATAGGCATTACCGGGCGCGCCGAGTGCCGGCGACCACCAGTCGAGCCATCCGAAGTAGCCGCTGCCAAGGACGCGATCCCGACCCGTATGCGCTCGCGCGATGCGCACCGCCGCCGCGCACGCCTCGGCGCCAGTCTTCAGGAATCGCGTGCGCTCGGCAGACGGGATCATCCCCTGCAGTCGCTCCGCGAGCGTCACTTCGTCGGTGTACGGCAGGCCAGCCACTGGTCCACGCTGCGCCGCGCGGACGACCGCTTCAGTGACGGCAGGATCGGCATACCCGAGCGAGACGGCGCCGAGCGCCGCGGTCAGGTCGATCATCCACGCCCCATCGGCGGTGCGGATACGGCAGCCGAGCGCTTCGGTGATGTGCGTTGGTCCGTCGACGCCGGGACCGAACATCGCGCTGGGGCGCTTGCTGCCGGTCGAGGTGCCACCGGGAATCGCCGCAGCCGCACGTGAGCGCCAGTCCAGTGTCACGCCGCGTCACCCGTCGCATCGCGATTCAGGGCATCGCGATTCAGGGCATCGCGCTCGGTCAGTCCAGGCGGGATGCCCGGGATGTCGGAACTGGGCTCCTGATACATCTCACCGTTGAGCGCCGCCTTGAAGGCGTTCCGTGTTTCGCGCTCGAGGGTGCGCTCGACTTCGATCGCCATCGACTTGACGAGATCCATCTCACGCGTCGCCGGTTCGGCACGGGCGACGAGTGAGCGGACTGCACGCATCACGTGATCGGGGTTCCGCGTCTTGAAGAAATCGAGCAGGTCGAGCGCGCGGTGGATCCGCTGGATCGTCAGTTCCCGGTTTTCGACGGTCGACTTCGGCCCTTCCTTTCGACGCTGCGGCGGCATGCGGGTGCGGTCGCCGGCCGCGAGATGCAGCTCGTACGCACCGACCAGAATCGCTTGCGCCAGGTTGAGCGACATATGCTCGGTGGTCGGAATGCAGACCACCGCGGTGCTCTGATCGAGGGCCTCGTTGGGCAGGCCGTGATCTTCGCGCCCGAAGAGCATGGCCACCGGCCCATCGACCGCGCGCTCGAGGGCCACATCGGCCATCTCTCGCGGCGTGATGACGGGCCACCGCGCCGCACGATGCTTGCCGGCGAAGGCGTAGACCGCAACGCAGTCACTCAGTGCCTCGTGCAGTTCGTCCACATGCCGCACGCGTCCGGCGAGGTCGCGCGTGTTGTGCGCGATCCGTTCGATCTTTTCCGGGTCGTAGCGAAATGGGCGGACGAGCACGAGGTCATCGAGCCCCATGTTCTTCATCACGCGCACGGTCCCACCGATGTTCACCGGGTCCTGTGGTTCGTGGAGGACGACGCGGATGTTGCGGAGCAAGCTCACGACGGCGTGGCGTGGAATTGGAGGACGACGGCGCGCTCAGGATTCTGACGGGCTCCACGAAGATAGCCGAACTCGCCGTTGGCGCCGCTCATGACGAGCTGGCCGCGCCGCCGTTCGCGGTCTGGGGGGCATTCGTTGATGACGCAGTCCCACTCGATCACCGTGCCCAGGCCGGGCCATGACACTTCGAGGGAGACGCTGTACGAGTGGCCCGGGCCATCCAGCTGCCAGCTGGCGGCGACACCATCATCACTACCGCTGGTCACAGTGAGCCGCACATCGTCACCGTCGGGGACTGCGAGGAGACTGTTCCATTCGCCGGTGATGAATGATCGCCAGTGGAATTGCACCCCGTCGCTGTTGATGTCGGCGGGTTCATTGTCGAGCGGATTTTCGTCGACCGCCGGGGCGAAGTAGGGCGCTCGGTTCAGATGCACACTGGCGGAGAAGACCAGCGTGGCTGGCTCGACGCTGACGACGCACCCGACCTGCGCGGTCGGGGCGCCGGCGTCGGCCCACGACGCTTCGGTCGGCCGATAGTGTGATTCACCGAGCATCATGGCGGCGAAGCGGCTCGCATCCGGATTGCTCGTGTTCATGGCGACTGGTGCGACCTCGGGCTCTCGCGCTGCCCGTGGACCAGCCGGCATTCCGGCGGTCGCCGATCGGACGCCGCGCAACACGATCTCGGCCTCGGCCTCACCGATCGTCGAATCGCGCTCGATTCGCCAACCGGCGTCAAGTCGCTGGTGCGTCCAGCGCGCCGCGCCCGTGCCGCTGGTTTGCACCATCACCCCCCTGGCATCGACCACGACGCTCTCCACCGCGTCCGGTGTGGCGAAGATGCGCAGGCTACGTCCCGCCCGTCCTTCCTGCCGCAGTGCCACGAGCCCGTGCGGCGACCCAGCCGGCGGGCCGATCGTCCCAGCGCTCCAGAGCGTCGCCGCTGACTCACTCCAGACGATGGCTTGAAACGAGGCCGTCGCCTGGGGCGAGTCACCGGGGGCTGTCGGCGAGCGGAGCGCGTGGAGAGTCAGCGCGTGCGTCGTCGCGGGGGGCAGAGTTACCGCCTTCGGATCCTGAAGCATCCGGTCCTGCGACGTGCCGGGGACAAATGGTGGCCAATCTGCCGCCGCACCGGCGACGAGTTTCGCCTGCAGGGGCAGATCGACCATGACGTCGGTCTCGGATGTCCAGGTGACCTCATCGAGCAGATGATCATCCATCACGACGACCGTGCGCACGAAACGCACGCCACTCACGGGTTCGGCGAACGCCGCCGAAACCCATCCCGCATCCGGATGCTCGTCGTGTGCGAGCAGACTCCCACGAGCCGCGCCCTGATCCTGCCCGTTCACCATCGGGGCGTTGTGCGCCATCGAGCTGCGATACCACCCTAGCGTCGGCGAGGTGTAGCTGCCGGTGCCGACGTCGTCGAGCCAGCGGCTGGCCTGCGTTGCGACGACGAGGTTGAGCCGGTCGGGGTGGCCGTGACCAGCGCCCGGATCGCCGTAGTCGAGTCCGACCCAGAACCGTCCGCTGTCGCGACGAAACACCGCCAGCCCCTGTCCCTCGAGCAGTTCGGAGTGCGGTGTCGAAGATTCGAGTGCCGGCAGATCGAGTCGCGCCAGCAGCAACGCTCGCCAGTTGCAATCGGCGCGTGTCAGCCGCACTCCCGGCTGGTTTCGCTCTGCATCCGCCGTCGAGTTCGCGCGCCCGGTGTCGCCATTCGGCGGCCAGGTGGCGTAGAGCGTCGCCAGCGCCGCCCGCAGTTCCGGCGTGTCAGTGCGCGCGACGCCACACTCGGCCCAATCCGCGGTGCGATGCTGGCGCAGCGCAATGCCGTACTGACTATCACGCCGCGCCGGGAACGTGCCGTCCGGCAGCATGGTGCGGAATGGCGCCGCGAAACCCGACTCGAAGCGACGTACGAGCGTTGTGGGCAGTTCGATGCCTGCACCTTCGGCCAGCGTGACCGCCGACAGCAGTCCACGATGCGCAAAGAGATGGTAGTTCTCGCCTTCATACCAGCTGCCATCGGTGTGGAGCCCGGTACGCAGGAGCGATTCGAGTGAGCGTGTGGCCTTCGCACGGAGCGCGTCGTCGCCGAGCAGGCCCGCTGCCGCCAGCAGTGCGGCGCAGTGCCACACCTGACGGTTGCTGCGTCCCTCGTCGAACTCGGCGATCAACGCGGCGCTCGGCGCGATCAGTCGGTCCAGTGTCTCGCCGTGGTGCGTCTGGCATTGCCCGGCCGCCGCGATGCGCAGGTCCAATGCGGTTGCGAGATGGAGCAGCCAGATCGACTCGAGATAGGTGCTGAAGAAAGGCCTGGTCGGTCCAAGTGCGTTGTCGCGGTTCGGCCAGCGCAGATACCGCTCGGTGTACGCGCTCAGAATCGCATCCGCGCGTGCGGCCGCTCGCTCATCATCCAGCAGATAGGCGAGAGCTGCCGCACGTGTGCACTGCTCCGCCGACCAGAGGTGCGCGTTCATCAGCCACCACTCGTGATGCACCTGATCCGCGTAGACACCTCCGCAGTTCGGGCAGCGGTGCTCGCGCGGCTGACGCGGGTCGAAGGAAAGCAGCACCATACAGGTGGGACAGCGCCCACCGAACCGCGTGAGTCGCGACTTGCCATCGGGTACGGATACATCCAGCGCAGCATGCAGCTCACGCTGGAGCGACGGGCCAAGTCCTCCGAGCGCTGCCGGATTCTGCAGATCACGCTTGCGCTGCGCGAGCGCATGCGGACTGAGGAAGAGACTCACTGCGGAGGCTCGGCGGCCAGCGTCCATCGCGCCGCTGAGAACAGTTCTCCGCGGAGGTCGATCTGCACGTGTTGCAGACGCTTCGAGAGCCCCTGAACGCCGCGCGAATGAAAGATCGGGGTTGCGGGAACGCTGTCGTCGAGGATTGCAATCACCTCACGCCACGCGAGCGAACGGAGCGACGTGTCGGCGCCGGCGCGAAGCCGCGCGAAGGCAGCGGTGAGCGGCGCCGGACGGGCGGCGCCGAAGTCGAGCGCGCCTCCCGCCGCGACCGGATCGAAGAGCGCTGCCAGCTGACTGCGCCCCGGATCACCGGCCACACCAGTGTAGATGGCACAGTGATCGGTGGCCTGTGCGCGTGCGCTGTTGAGGAGCGCACCCATGTCGCGGGTGGCAATACGGAGCATGATCCCGCGGGCGAGCAAATCCGATTGCAGCAACTGCTCCACCGGATTGTCTCCCGAGCCGACAGAGAGCATCACCATCTCGAGCGGCACACCGCCACGCTGGCGTCGTCCGTCGGCTGCGCGTCGCCACCCCGCCGCATCAAGCAGGCTGTCCGCCCGCGACGTGTTGGCGGGCGCCGTGTCGCGGGCCAGATCCGCGGCGTAGGCGGCACTCGGGACGCCGAACCCACCGACGCCCGCGTCGACGATACGTCGGCGATCCACCGAGAGCGCGATGGCCCGCCGCACGCGCACATCACGAACGACGTCACAGCGCGGATTGAAGACCAGCCAGTTGGTGAAAAATGTCGGATAGTCGAGGACGCGCAGCGTTGGGTCGCGACGCACGAGCGTTGCCGTGGCGGGGTTCACGCCAGCGATGTCGAGCGCGCCGCTGACCAGCCCCGCCACCTTGGTCGTCGCTTCATCGATCACCGCGACCACCAGCGTTTTCGTCGCGGCGACTCCGCCCATCCTGGCCGGAAACGATGGCAGCCGCTCGAGGATCCAACGCCGTCCCGCCTCACGCGACACGACGCGGTACGGCCCCGAGCCAACGGGCGCGACGGTGAAGGGCTGCTGGCGCAGCGTCTCGGGGCTCACCTGCTGCAGCACATGTTGCGGGACAACGGGAAGCTCGGCGAAGACGAGCGGCACCTCGGCCTGCGGGCGCGAGAAGTGCAAGGTGAGACTGTCGGCACCGCGAGCGTCGACGGTGTCGATGGCCTCGAGATCTGCCCGGCGTGCGTACCCTGCCGCGGGCTCGCGAGCCAGCGTGATCGTGAATGCCGCGTCGGCGGCCGTGAACGGCTCGCCGTCGTGCCAGCGAAGCGAGGTGTCGATCGCAAACGACAGCCGACGGCGATCCGCGCTCCAGGCCCAGCCGGTCGCCGCCCATGGTTCGGGTAAAAGCGATGCCGTGAGACGCACGAGTGGCGTGAAGACGAGATATCGCTGGACTTGCCGAGAAAGCGGATGCACGGTGGTCAGCGGCTGCATCCCTTCCAGATCGGTGCCAGACGCGATCACGATGGTCTCGGGTGACCGCGGCGATCCGGCACAGCCCAGACATGCCAGCGCCGCCCCACGGCGCGCCAGCCGGTTGGCGGCACCGCGTACACGGGCGATCATTGAGGCGTGGCTCACCTGCTCCGCCGCTTCGGCACCGCGCTCGCACTGCTCTGGCTGGTCTGCACGCTGACGTTTGCGCTGGTGCACTCGGCTCCGGGGGATGCGGCACTGCTGCTGCTTCCGCCCGAGGCCGATGCAGCGACGCTTGCGCGATTGCGCGCCGAACTGGGCCTCGATGCCCCGCTGGCACAGCAGTACGCGCGTTGGCTTGGGAATATCGCGCGTGGCGACCTCGGGACCAGTCTCTCGACCGGGCGCCCGGTCATCGAAGCGATTCGAGCGGCGCTGCCGGTCTCGCTTGGTCTTGGTGCCGCGTCGCTCTGTCTGACCGTGCTCGGTGGTGTGCTCGTCGGGAGCACCCAGGCGCGCCGCGCGGGTCGGCCGCTCGACACCTGGCTCACGATTCTGTCGACCACGCTCTACTCCGCACCGACCTTCTGGCTCTCGCTGGCCTGCGTCGCAGCCGTGACGGTCGGTGCGGCCGCGCTCGGCGTTCCTCCGGCCTGGCGACTGCCCGCCTTCGCGCTCAGGGATCCCGGCGTCCTCGATGCCGCGGCGGCGCCGCTCGACGTGCTGCGTCACGCGATCCTTCCGGTGTTCGTGCTGGCGATCACAGGCGCCGCAGGCACGGCGCGGTTCGCGCGATCAGCGATCGTCGAGGCCACGCGAGGTGATTATCGACGAACCGCGACGGCGAAGGGCGTGTCGGCTCGATCGGCGTGGTACCGACACGTGGTGCGCATCGCGCTGCCATCGATCGTGGCAGTGGTCGCGCTGTCCGTACCAGGCATCGTCGCAGGGTCGGTGTTCGTGGAAGGGGTGTTCGCCTGGCCAGGAATGGGGAAGTTGCTGCTGGCGGCGGTATCGCAACGTGATCACCCCGTGATTCTGGCGGTCACGCTGGTCTACGCGACCGCCGTGATCGTCACGAACCTGCTCACCGATCTGGTGTTGCCTCGACTCGATCCGCGCCGAGCCACCACGTGATGGGCCGCCACGTGGTGCGCCGCGCTCCACTTCGGGTCAGGATTGCCGCAGGGCTGCTGCTGTTGCTCGTGCTGATGTGTACAGTCGGGCCAACGCTGTTTGATCGCAACCCGACCACGATCGGCGATGTCCTGGCGCAGCGTTTTTCTGCACCGCTGCGCGCTGACGGATCGGGGCACTGGCATCTGTTCGGCACGGACGCCTTTGGCCGGGACGTGCTGGCACGACTGCTGCTCGCGGGTCGACTCTCGCTGCTGGTCGGGGTGGCCGGTGCGCTGCTGAGCGGCGTGCTTGGTGCGGCACTTGGCGCGCTGGCTGGGTGGATGGCTGGCCCGGTCGACACCGCCATCACCGCCCTTTCCGACACATTGCAGGCTGTACCTCGTCTGGTGCTGCTGCTGGCGTGTGCCGCACTCTGGCGCCCGGGAATCCCGACGCTGCTGACGGTGCTGGCGTTGACGGGATGGATGGGGGTCGCACGCCTCGTGCGGACCGAAGTCCGCGGCCTCATCGATCGCGATTTCGTCGCCGCGGCGCGTACGCTCGGCGCGCGACCGCGGCGCGTGCTGGGCCGGCATGTGATACCGAACGCGATTGCACCGGCGCTGGTCGCGACGACCCTGGCAATCGGGAACGCGATCCTCCTCGAAAGCGGATTGAGTTTCCTGGGGCTGGGCGTGCAACCGCCGGCACCGAGTTGGGGCAACATGATCGCCGGCGGCCGGGAGCATCTGGTCACGGCGCCGTGGATCGCGCTGGCGCCAGGGCTGGCGGTGGTGATCACCGTCACGACGGCGACGCTGATCGGCGACTGGCTCCAGGAGCACGCCGCGGGTCGCGCCGGGGACTGACGCAACCCCGAGCCGGGCTGCTACCGTTGAGTGATGCTGGATCACACGCGCCTGTTCCTGACCTCGCTGCTCCCGTGGCACCCGACATTCGATGCCGGGGTGATGGTGCTCGTGGTCATGTACGTGCTTGCGCAGACGCTGTTTTGCCTGTCGCTGCGCCGACTCGCGATGGCGATTCCCGGACCGATGCGGATGTGCAATCCCCTTGGGCTCTGGGTGCTGATCATTCCCGGCGCCGGTGCGCTGGCCAGTTTCGGCGTGCTGCGCCATGTCTGGGATGCCGCGACGGCGGCGACGACCGCGCATCAGGTTGCACCACCGAGAGGCGTCGCGCGCGGGTTTGCCGTCGTCTACGGTCTCAGTCGCCTGCTGATTCTCGTGCCGGGAATGCTGATCCCCGCACTCTTCCTGCAGTCAGCTGCCGCGACCGGCTTCCTGCTCCGCCTGACCTCGGTGGCAAAGTCGTTGCGCACACCGGACGTGGCGGTCGCGTAACCCAGCGCGGGAATCCCTGTTCGGCTCACCGCACCAGCAAGGTGACAATGCCGTACGGCGGCGCTTCGAAACGAATGCGCGGGCCAGCGCCGGTCAGCGCATTGCCCGGCGTTTCATCCAGACGTGAGAGGCGCACCTCGGTTGCCGCGCGCGGCAGATGCCAGACACCGCGCACTGCGCTCGGCAGCTGATTGATGCAGCGGAGGACCAGCCAGACACCGTCATCACTGCGTTTTGCCGCGCTGAAAACCAGCCCGTCGCCCTCGAGCGTGAGGCCGTCGAACGCTGGAAGTGCGGTCGCAATGCCGCGCCAGGTTTCACCGGTGACCGGCAGCAACACATCGTCGGCGGTCGCCTCGAGCTGCCGCAGGGCCGTGGCGCGATCGAGCGGCAACGCGACGATCGCGAAACGTGCCTCGAACGGTCCGCGTGATTGTGCGGCCGGCGTGGCGGCCGGCCATCCGGCGTGCCCGGGCCGCTCGGGGAGGTCACGCCGCGAGAGTTCACCCACCCCACGCAGCACGGTGATCGCAAGGTGGCCGTCAGGCAGCAGTTCATACTCGGCCAGTCCGTCACTGACGACACCGAGACCATACGATTCGCCGGTCAGGTACACCCAGCGATGCAGTGGCGCCGTCGACGCCCGCTCTTCGGCGCTCCACTCACGCGGATCGCGTTCGCAGTGTTCGCGTCCGACCGGACCAAATGCCGCGTCGGCAATGACATGATCGGTATGGATGCTGCCGGGCAGCGGCAGCATCCATCGCAGCCGATGATCTCCGGCAGGATTGTCGCCGCGGATCGTGACGTCGATGCGATCAGCGCCGGCGTCGAGCGACACGAATGCCGTCGCGCTGACGCTGACCGTATCGCGCGACGACAGATCGCGGGATGACGGTTCCACGGCCGAGGCGACGGCACTGCGTGGTCGCTCGAGTGCGGCGTGCAGTTCCCACTCGGCACGAATCGGGCCTCGCGCGAGCAACCGCGGTGCGGACCAGTGCGCGGTGAGTGCATCGCCGCGAAGCGATGGCGTATACGTATCACCGGCGTCCGTCACACTCTCGAGCCAGCCCAGGGAATGCAAGCGGGCACCGGTTTCGGCATGCGTGGCGGTGACACCGTGCAGTGATACCGCGAGTCTCCAGGCAGCGCCCGTCAACTCCGTCTCGGTGCCGCGCACGCGCAGCCTCGGTGGGACCGGTTGCACCAGTGCGCTCAACTGCGCGAGTGACATCGGCTGGATGCCATAGCCGGGGATCGGGTTGATCCATGCCATCATCGCGCTCATTCTGACCACGGCATTGCGCGGATAATGCAGCGGCGACTCCACGCGATCGAACTGGCGTGATCGATGCAGGAGTTGCATCGCATCATCACCACTCCACTCCGGTCGCCCGGGGGGCGGGGGTACACGGGCACCGGATCGCGCGGCGCTGCCAGGGCCCACGGGATCACTGATGATCGCATCGATCAGACGCAGCTGCACGGCCCCTCCGCGTTGGCGAGGGGCGGGATTCCGGACCACCACCGTCGGGCGCCAGAGCGACTCGAGGTCACGCTGCACGACGGGATCACAGTTGACCAGCGTTCGCAGGGCGTCGTCGCGAATCGCGAGCGCCTGGTGGGTTGCGTCGGCCCATCGAACATCGGCCGCCTGGGCCACGTCATCCACGCTGCATCCGCAGAGCGTATCGTGGGGGTGCGTCGCGAGCAGCGTTTTCCATGCGGCGCGCAACGCCGACGGGTGCCCCCCGTTCACGTACCAGGCCAGCGCTGCCCAGGGCTCTGCCTCGCGCACGAGCAGACGTTCCACTCGTGCGTTGGTACGCTTCTGCTGCGCGCGCGTCGCGAAGGTTCCCTGCAGCGACCAGGTCCATCCCGCCGAGTCGCGCAATTCACCGGTGACCGCCGGGAGCGGCGCATCCGACGCGGTGCGTATCAGTCGGCGCGCAAAGCCGCTGAGCGAATCCACCTCGACCGTATCCGGACTCGCGATCGCCGTGAGCGCGTCAATCGCCGCCACACGTTCCGTCTGCCGAGCGTGATGATCGGCGCCGTTTGGCAGGAGCACCACGCCAAGCGTGTCGCGGTCGAGCAGGGCGCCCCGCATCGCGCGCCAGCGTGCAGCCGCGGCGGACTGGGTCGCCGGGAGTGCCGATCCGATTTCGTACCCATCGCGCGACAGATGATAGAGAAGCACCGACGCCCCGCTCGGGTGATTCCAGCGCACGACGGCGCCCGGGGGATGCATGGGTCCGCCGTACCCTCGCCAAAGCACCGCGACCCCGAGCCCGAAGCCTTCAGCGAGTACCGGGCCGGCCGCGGAATGCCCGAATGCGTCTGGCGAGTAGAGTACCGACGGCGGGACTCCTCCCGCTTGCCGCACGGTGCGAGTCCCCTCGAGGAGATTGCGAACGAGGGCCTCTCCGCTCGGCAGGAGCATATCGGCCAGGACGTACCATGGCCCTGCTTCCAGTGCGCCGTCCCGCAGCGCGACGCGGAGCGCTTCCAGCCGCTCCGGGCGCACGGCGGCGTAGTCGTCGAGCACGATCGCCTGACCATCGAGCAGGAATGGCAACCCGTCGGGCTGATCGAGCAGCGTGTCGATCAGGGCCGCCAGCCGCTGGCGGAAGACGCCGGCTGGCTGGTACCACTCGCGGTCCCAGTGCGTGTGCGAAACGACGACGATCGTGCGGACGGACGGAGCGGTCATGCGTGAGCGGGGGCCTCATTCTGGGCGTGACAACGCGGCACGACAGGGCACAGTAGTCAACCGGGCCGTTGTGCGGACAGGGCGGCGCGGCGAATTTTCCGGCTGCGGCATCTGCCGTCGATCGTGTCCAGTCGCTCTGCTGACGCGTCACGTCCCGGGGTCGCTCCCCCTGTCTGGCGCGTTCATCACATTCGAAGCCCCTATGGAATTCCTTCAGGACCTGTTCTCCAAACTGCGCGACCTTCCCGAGCTGGTGCGATGGGCGGGCACCGTCGGCATGATGCTGATCATCTTCTGCGAGACGGGGCTGCTGGTCGGCCTCTTTCTGCCCGGAGACTCGTTGCTGGTCACCGCCGGCCTGCTCGGGGCGACGCGACCGGAATTCGGTATCCACGTCTGGTCGCTTGGCTTCCTGCTGGTGGGCGCGGCGATCGTCGGGGACTCGGTGGGCTATCAGATCGGACGCTTTACCGGGCCCAAGCTGTTCACCCGGGAAGACGGGCTCATCTTCAAGAGGAAGTACCTGAAGAAGGCGAACGACTTCTACGAGAAGCATGGCGGCAAGACCGTGATGATCGCGCGATTCGTGCCGATCGTGCGGACCTTCGCCCCCGTCCTGGCGGGCGTCGGCGCGATGCCCTACTCCCGCTTCGTGGGCTTCAGCGTGTCGGGCAGCATCCTCTGGATCTGGAGCATGCTGATGATCGGCTACGGGCTTGGCAAGACGGTTCCCGGGGTCGCTCAGCATGTCGAGAAGGTGATTCTCGCCGTCATTCTGCTCTCCGTCATGCCGGGCGTGATCAGCTGGCTGCGCGAGCGACAGAAGGCGAAAGCCGCTGCCTGACCAGCACGCGCGGCCGGGGCTGCCAAGTACCATACGCGTTGACGCGGCCCCTTAGCTTTCCGGCTGCACGAGTCACACTCTCAGGAACGATCCACAGGAGAATTCATGGCTTTCACCTTGCCTGCGCTGCCGTATGCGCTCGACGCGCTCGAACCGAACATCGATGCGACCACGATGGGGATCCATCATGGCAAGCATCATCAGGCGTATGTCACGAACCTGAACGCGGCAATCGAGAAGGCGCCGGAACTCGTTTCACACACGCTGGACGCACTGCTCGCAAATCTGTCGGCCGTGCCGGAAGCCATCCGCGGCCCGGTGCGCAACAACGGCGGCGGGCATTGGAATCACTCGCTGTTCTGGGAGATCATGGCACCGAACGCCGGCGGTGAACCGACGGGCGACCTCGGCGCGCTGCTGACGCAGTCCTTCGGCACCTACGGCGAGTTCCGCGACAAGCTGAAGGCCGCGGGCGTGGGTCGATTCGGCAGTGGCTGGGCGTGGCTGATGCATGACGCAGGCGCGCTCACAATTGTGAGCTCCCCGAACCAGGACAACCCGATCATGGATGGCAAGCGACCGGCCGACATCCTGCTCGGCGTCGATGTCTGGGAGCATGCCTACTACCTCAAGTACCAGAACCGTCGTCCCGACTACCTGGATGCGTGGTTCAACACGATCAGCTGGCCGAAGGTTGCGGCGCGGTTCGCCGCAGCAAAGCATTAGCCGAATCAACGGTCCCCGAAGTGACGAGTCCCCCGCCCGGTCCAGAGACCGGCGGGGGACTTTTCGTGGAAAGGCCTGCCACCGCGCCTCAGCGGAACAGCGCAGCGCCGACGAGTCCGACGACAATGGCAAGGACCGCCGCCTTTTCCTTCTCCATCTTCCCGATGGTCCAGACGCCGAGGCCAACCAACACCAGTCCCCAGATCACGAATGGATCCGCGAGTGAACCGAGTTTGAGCAGCCAATTGTTGGTGCCGCCGGGAATGAATCGCGCCGCGTTGAAACTGAACGAGTAGCGGTGCGCCGCCGTCGTCGTATCGATGAAGAGACTCTGCACGCCAACCAGCACGCGCCCCAGGAGTTCCGGCATCGACGCCAGGACAGCGATGGCAGTTCCCTGTGCAAAGTTGAATTTCCCACCCATCATGTTGCCGAGGAGCATGACGATCAGTCCACTGATCCAGCTGCCGATGGCGACGAAGACCGGCACGAAATACACCGCGAGGCTGCTGAACTTTGCGGCACCCGCCAGCGCCTGCCTGATCTGGTCGCTGGTCAGACCGCGTTCGCGGAATGTCCGCATGAGCTCGACCTCCTGCAGCGATTCATTCATCTGCTGCGTGAGAAAGAACACGGCGACCGTCACCAGGCAGAGTACGACCAGTGCGATCAGATACCTGCCATCGCGCCGGCGCTCGAACACCTGTCGTGGAGCATAGAAGATATCGAGCACATCTTCCCACGCCGCCGTCTTCGGCAGCGGGGCAAGGCTCGGCGCATCGGACGCCGTGGGATCCGTCATCGCGCAGCCTCGCCTTCAAGGTAGGTATAGCCTTCGAGTCCGGCGACGTAATCGGCGATGAACGTGTTTGCCTCACCACGCGTGATGCCCCTGGCGTTCTGCACCTTGCGGCGAAAGGTCGCCAGCAATGTCGGCGCGTGGAACTGCACGTAGTTGAGCACCTCGGTGACCGTGTCACCGTGCACGATGTCACTGACGACATAGCGCCCATCCTCGGCCAGCTTCACGTGTACGGCGTTGGTGTCGCCGAACAGGTTGTGCAGGTCGCCAAGGATCTCCTGATAGGCGCCCGTGAGGAAGATGCCGAGGACGTAATCGTCATCGTCCTTCGGGACATGCAGTTCGAGGCTCGGCCGGCCGTTCCGGTCGCCGACGAAGCGATCGATCTTGCCGTCAGAATCGCAAGTGACATCCTGCAGGGTTCCCATCCGATCGGGCCGCTCATCGAGCCGATGGACCGGCATGACCGGAAACAGCTGGTCGATCGCCCAGTGGTCGGGGAGTGACTGAAAGAGCGAGAAATTGCAGAAGTAGCGATCCGTGAGCGCGGATTCGACTTCCTCGAGGATGTCCTCGAACTCCTCGGTGTCATCGCGCACGAGTCGTTGCAGTCCATTCATGATGCCGAGATGCAGCTGTTCGGCGATGGCGAGCGACCGCAGGTCGAGCGCGTCCGCCGCGAAGTACTGGCGCGCACGCTCCTTGTCGAAGCTCGCATCGTGCGCAATCTCGCGCACCTTGCGCGGCTTGAGCGCCTGGTCGGAGTGCACGGTGATCCAGTCCTCGAGCATCTCATGCAGCAGGGTGTGATCGTCGTCGGTGAGCGACGGGAGCATCGGTACGGTGTTGGTCTCGACATCGATCACCTTCACCAGCAGCATCGCGTGATGCGCGGTCAGCGCACGCCCGCTTTCGCTGATCAGGTTCGGCATCGGCAGGTCGTGTTCGCGACACGCTTCCGCCATCGTGTAGACCACGTCGTTCGCGTACTCCTGCGGCGTGTAGTTGACGCTCGCCTCGGCGGTGGATCCGGTGCCGTCGTAGTCGACACCGAGACCGCCACCGACGTCGACGTAGGTCACGTCGACACCCATCCGGCGCAGCTCGGTGTAGAAGCGCGCAACCTCCTGCAATCCGGCCTTGATGTAGCGGATGTCAGGAATCTGGCTGCCGAGGTGGAAATGGATCAGCTTGAGGATGTCGAGGCGGCCGAGCGCCTTCAGCTTGTCGATCAACTTGACGAGCTGCGCGACATTCAGGCCGAACTTGCTCTTCTCGCCGCCACTCTGCGCCCAGCGCCCGAAGCCGGCCGACGCAAGCTTGATGCGGACGCCTGCCGTCGGGACGACGCCAAGTTCGTCCGCCACCTCGAGCAGCACATCGAGTTCGGAGAGCTGCTCGAGCACGATGAACACACGATGGCCCAGCTTCTGGCTGATGAGCGCCAGCCGCATGAACTCGTGATCCTTGTAGCCATTGCAGACGATCAGGTGATCGGTCTTGTCCGTCAGCGCGATCACCGCCTGCAGCTCCGGCTTCGATCCGCATTCGAGGCCGACACCATACGGCTGGCCGAATTCGTGGATCTCCTCGACCACATGCCGCTGCTGGTTCACCTTGATCGGAAAGACCGTGGTGTACTTGCCCGTGTAGCGGTACTCCTTGATCGCGGCCTCGAACTCTTCGCTCAGCTGGTGCACGCGCGAACGCAGCAGATCCGAGAAACGGAGCAGCACCGGCATCGCGACGCCCTGTGCCTCGAGATCCTGCGCCAGTTCGAAGAGATCGACTTCGCGATCGGGGTGATCGCGATCGGGTCGGACGACGACGTGCCCCTTGGCATTGATGTCGAAGTACCCGCTGCCCCACCCCTCGATGTTGTAGAGGGCACGGGCATCATCGATGGTCCATGGCACGGTCACGCTCGAAACAGCGTCGGTCGAAAGCGGCAGGGTAGTCATGGTGCGGAATTCTAGGGCAATCGGGGGGATGGGGGTATGCTCAGCGGACGATGTCGTGCCGGTTCCGCCCTCCCGGCCGGTACGATGGGCTGGCATGGCGTGTCACATTTCCATGACACGGCGGTTGAGCGAAACCGGACGGCCTCGCCAGCCGTCATAACCAGCAACTCTCCTGGATGAACAGCCCGCTGCCGACTCCTCCGTCCGAAACCTTGATCCCCGACGCTGTGCGTGCGGCGTTCGATATCGTGCGCCCACTCGGTCAGGGCGGCATGGGCTCCGTCTGGCTGGCACGGGATCGAATGCTCGATCGCCTGGTCGCGATCAAGGTGCTGCTCACCAGCGCCGCCAGCGAAGCGACGCGTGAGCGATTCCTTCGGGAGGCGCGCACCGCCGCCAAGCTGAGCCATCCGAACATCGTCCCGGTTCACCGCGCCGAGGAGACCGACGGGCAGGTCTGGTACAGCATGGGTTTCGTCGATGGCGAATCGCTCGGCGATCGGATTCGCGAGCGAGGCGCGTTGCCACTCACCGACGTGGTGCGCGTGATGCGCGAAGCATCCTGGGCACTGGCCTACGCACACGCCCGTGGCGTGATCCATCGCGACGTGAAGCCCGACAACATCATGATCGACCGCGAGACCGGTCGGACGATGGTGACTGACTTCGGCATCGCGCGGGACCTTCGCTCATCGGATGTCCGGCTGACGGCCGACGGCAGCGTTCTTGGGACAGTTCACTACATGAGCCCGGAACAGGCGGCCGACGATCCGCTGGACGCGCGGAGCGATGTGTACTCACTGGGCGTGGTTGCGTTCCACGCGCTGAGCAACCGGTTGCCGTTCGACGGCACGCCGAACGCGATTCTCATCTCGCACGTGACCAAACCCGCGCCGACGCTGGCGAGTGTGGCTCCGAACATTCCGACAGCGATCGCGACGGTCATCGATCGCTGCCTCGCCAAAGCCCCTGCGGATCGATGGGAGAGCGCCGAGGCGTTGGCGGACGCGCTGGGTACCGCGCTGGACGACCTGATCACCGCCGACCGCAGCGCCGTCAAACGCGGGAGCACCGACATCCTGAGTGAGCGGGATGCGATCGCCGTCTGGCAGCGTGCCGCTCAGTTACAGGCCGAAGCGGCGCATCGGATGGAGCGCAGCATCAACCTCACGGCGCCGGTGGCGAGTGACGGCGCGCGGCAACCGGTACCGGACGATTCGTTCCGGCTCAGTGACGTGGAAGCGGCCGCTGTCGAGGCGGGGATCTCGCGACAGTTCGTCGCGATCGCGCTTGCCGAGCGGAACACGATCATGGAAACGGGCGGCGCGGCGGTCGTTCCACTCGACGATCGCACGGAACGGCGCATCACGACGATGCTCGGCGTCACCGATCGCAGCATCAGCGTGTCGCGCGTGATCAAGGCGTCGCCCAAAGCCACGCTGCAGCTGATCGGACGCGTCTTTACCGCCGTGCCGTATCACCTGAAGGTCCGCGAGACGGTGAACGGTCATCCCCTCGATGGCGGGATTCTCCGGTTCGACATCCCCAGCATCTACAAGGCGATGACCGACGGCAAGACCAGTGCAGTGTCGAGCGCCGACACGCTGATCTACCGGTGCAGTGGCCAGCTGGACCTCAATGTGCTGAACGTCACGTTGAAGGCTCGCGGGGACGCGACCAGTCCCGAGTGCGAAGTCATCGTCAGCGGCGACCTTCGCGACGGGCAGCGGAAGAATCTGAAGTGGGCGTATTGGAGCATTGCCGGCACGTCGACCGGATTCGGCGGCGCGGCGCTTGCCGTTGGGATCAAGGTGATGGGCGGTCTGGCGATGGCCACACCGCTGGTGGCCGGCGTTGTCGCGCTCAGTGCGTTCGCCGCGATGGCTGGCTATCGCGCTGCGTTCCGTCACGCGCTGAAGAAAGCGCGTGAGGAAATCGACAAGATGATCCTTGCGCTGCAGCAGCAGCTCGACAGTCAGGCGCTGTTCGGCGAGCTTCCAACACCTCCGGCACCTCCGCCACAACTCCGTCGCGGCGGGGACGACGACGCCACCCAGAGCACCATGATCTCGTGACCGTCCATGGGCTGGTGGTGTACTCAGCAGTGATCGAGACGGACGACGCGCCCCCGCACACGTGAGCCTTGCATGAAGACTGCCCTGCCAACGCCACTCATCGCCGGCTTCACGGCAGTCATGCTGCTCGGTTGCGGCGAAGCTGCGCCGGGTGTGGCATCGTTGCAGGTCGTCGACGCCCGGGTCGTGGCCGGCGCCACGGAAACGCTGCGCATCACGGCCGATCTGACGAACGGAACGGATGCTGACTTTCAGCGCACCGGCTGCGTGCGTCCGCCAATGACGCTGGATAGTATTGCCGGGACGCAATGGGTGCCGATGGGGGCGATTCAGGATGAGGAGCAGATCCAATGTGTGCGCACCTTCACCATCGCTGCCGGCGCGACGCAGCGCATCGACGCGCAATTCCGGCGCGCCGTCGCATCGCAGAAGTTCCCGCGGGGTACCTCGATTCGCGTGCGTGTGCTCTCGCCGCCGGCGGAACTCGAACCGTTCTTCATCTTCTCGCTGGTGCCCTGAGATGCCCGCCCGACGTCGGCCCCAGCGGACGGCCGGGATCGACGTCGGCGCAGTCGTGTCAGACGCGTATCAGTCGTCTCGCCCAGGCGCGCCGGTAGCACCCGCCTGAGGCGCCAGCTGGTCACGGCCCTTGTGCAGGAACGGAATCCCGTGGCGCATCCAGTCCGGCGTCGGCTCGCCCTTCAGGTGATGGCCGAAGAACTCCTGCATCCGCCGGTCGACGTCCTTCTGGTTCGCGCGCTTCCGCGGATTGTGCCCGTCGTTGTTGTAGTTGAGCAGGTACGCCTCCTTGCCGAACCGCTTCAATGCGACGAACCATTCGATGCCCTGGTACCAGGGCACGGCGCCGTCGGCATCGTTGGACATGATCAGCACCGGCGTCTGAATCCGATCGGTGTAGAACAGCGGGCTGTTCTCGATGAAGCGCATGGGGTACTGCCACATCGAGCCGCCGATCCGGCTCTGTGACTTCTCGTACTGGAAGGCACGCGCGAGCCCGCTCTCCCAGCGAATGCCGCCATACGCGCTGGTCATGTTCGCCACCGGTGCTCCGGCAAAAGCGGCCGCGAACAGGTTCGTCTGCGAGATCATGTACGCGGTCTGATAGCCGCCCCAACTCTGGCCGGCGGTACCGATGCGCTTCGGATCGACGAATCCGCGCGCGATCAGCGACTGAATCCCGGGCACGATCGACTTGAGCGCGCTCTGCCCCGGATATCCATCCTGATAGGCGATGTCCGGGAAGAAGACGAGGTATCCAAGAGAGGTGTAGACCGTCGGGTTGATGGTATTGCGCCCGCCTGGCGCGACGTACGAGTGCAATCCATCGCTGAGTGACTCGTAGAAGTACGTCACCATCGGATACTTCTGCGCCGGATCGAAGCCCTCCGGCTTGAAAAGGATTCCCTGCAGTGTGCGTCCGTCCATCGACTGCCACTGCACCAGCTCATTGGTGCCCCACGACACCGCTTTCTGCTGCGGATTCACGTCGGAGATGACGGCGGTCTGTGCGACACTGGTGCCGACGCGGAGATTCGGGAAATCGTGATAGGTACTCCGTGTCAGCAGCAGCTCTGCACTGCGTCTCGCCTTGCCCAGCAGTCGCCACGAGGCGTCCTCCATCAGCAGCGACTCCGGCGCGGCGGTCACACCGAGCCGATCGCGCATGAATCCGCTCTGTTTCGTGATCTCGTTGAATGCCGAGAGGAGGATGGGCTGCGTCGGATCGATGTAGCGGTCCTCTGGATCCAGATCGACGACCCGCAGCACGGTCCCCGCACGGGTGCCGGCAGAATCCGTCACGACGCGCGCCAGGCGACTGCCGAGCGGGTCGACCTCCCACACATCGAACCGCGAATAGAGCAGCAACGACTTCTCGTCCGTCGTCCATCCCGCCACGCCCCACGGCGCGGCGGTCGACGGGGTGTCCCACGTTTCCTGATCAAAGCGCACACCACGCACGGGACCAGTGACATCGGTCGTCTTCTGCGCCCGCACATCGTGACTGAACCAGCGGCCCTTCTCAAACCAGACGACATGACGACCACTCGGCGAGAGCTGGGCGCCGAACTCCACCTTCTCCGCGATACGCCGCGCGGCGCCGCTGGCGGCATCGATCACGCTGATATCAGCGCCGTCGTCACCCCAGAGCCTGGAGAGGGCGTACGCCCGATCGTTCTGGGCCAGTGCGACCATTCCGTCGTCGCTCAGCGACACGCGCCCCGTCGTATCGCTGCCGATCAGGCGCGTCACACCCGTCGCGATGCGATGGATCGCGAGCCAGGTCCGGCTGCGATCGCGCGCTGCCTCCAGCTTCTGTTGTGGTTGCAGCCGCGTGTCCTGGTAGTGCCAGAGATCGACCTGCGACTTGTCCGCGAGGGAATCTGAGAGAATGGTGTCAGCGAGAATCGGCGCCACGCCAAGGATCAGCGTGCTGCCGTCACGCGTAAAACTCACCTGCCGGTCCGAGAGTGTCCCGGTTGGCGCGAAGGCATCAACCGACACGACGCGACGGCCCGCAGCGCCCTTCCCGACCGGTGCGAGAAACGCCGCGTAGCGCGGCTTCTCGGCCGTGACCTCATCCTTGTCGGAGACGAACACAACCTGCCGCCCGTCGCGGTCGAAGGTGATCGCCTTGTAGTTCCCGGGGCCTTGCATGAGCAGCGTCTCGGTGCCGGTTCCCACGGCTCGCAACACGGCGCCATCACGGCCAGGGACTCGCGACGTCAGTGTGTACGCGATGTAGCTCCCGGTGGGGTCGATCGCGTAGCTGCTGACGTCGGCGATCCGTTCCTCGGCACCCGACTCGATGTTCCGGATCACGAGCGTGGTCCCGAAGTCGCGTGGCCGCGGCCGGCGCGCAGCCGAGTCATCGCTGCTTCGGCGTGCAGCCGTGTCGGCGACCGAGCGAGTCGGCGCCGAATCCGCCTCGAGGGAATACGCGAAGAACTTGCCCGCATCCCGCGGGACACGCACGCTGCGCACCCGCGGCACGATGATCGGCCGCAACGCCGACGCCCCGGTCAACGGTACGATGATCAACGAATTCCGCGGCGTGGGCAGTGGGCGCGGCCTGGCTTTTCGCGCACGCTCGAATTCCGCCATGGGTGCATACCCGATCGCGACCAGCATCGAGGCGTCGGGCGTGAACTGCGGCGCGATGGCGACGAAGGGAGAATCGGCGACTGCGGTCAGGTTGACGATGGGTCGCCCGATGAAGCCGCGCGGAATGCGGACTTCGCGTGTGCCGCGCGTCTCACGCACCAGCAGATCGGCGTCACCGACCTGCGGAACCTCCGTCCAGGCGGCCCATGCGCCGTTCGGCGCGATCGACGGTGCCTGGGCCACGCGCCACCGATCGTAGTCGTCCTGCGTGATCGCGCGCCGCATCTGGGCGGCGAGCGGGGCGACGAACAGGAGGCTGGCGATCAGCAGGATGGGTCGACGCATGGTGAGCACGAGAGGAGTTGGGTCCGACCGGCCGATCGGCTGCACGAATGTACGGCGAGTCGCCAGATCGCGTTGTCGCCGGGCCGGATGCGGTATCTTGCGGTCGGTCCCGCGCCGATGGCGCCTCCCCGTTTCCGCTCTCTCTGCATGCGTCGTCTGGCCGGCTATTTCCTGCGTGGACTCGTGATCATGGCGCCGCTGGCGCTCACCGTCTACGTCTGTTTCTCGATCGTCACCGCAATCGACAGCTGGATTCCGGTGGACATCCCGGGCGTCGGGTTTGCGATCACGATCGGGCTGATCACGCTGGTCGGCGCGCTTGGCTCCAATGTGCTGACCGACAGTCTGGTCGGCCTCGTGGACCGGCTGCTCGAGAAATTGCCGTTCGTGCGCCTGCTGTATGGTACAGCGAAGGACTTCTTCGAGGCGTTCGTCGGCGACAAGAAGCGCTTCGATACGGCCGTGCTGGTCACACTGTATCCGGCATCCGAGGCCAAGGCGCTGGGCTTCATGACGCGGAAGGATGTGGACATGTTCGGCCTCACGAATCATGTCGCCGTGTATCTGCCACACAGCTATGCGTTCACCGGTCAACTGGTACTGGTGCCGGCCGAACACGTCACGCTGGTACAGGCAGGCAGCGCTGAACTCATGACGTTCATCGTCTCCGGCGGTGTGACCGAGAAATCCAGCGGCGGCGCAACACCGACCGTCGGGATTCCACGTATCACCGAGACAGGCGCTTCCGGCGCCGATTGAGCCAGGCGAAAACGAATGGGCCGAGTGCGGCTGCGCTGACGGCAATCAGCAGCGCACGGCCGCCGAACTCCCCTTCGCGCAGCTCGATGCCCGTCACGACAAGCAGAATCAGCATCGGACAGAGCGCGAGGACGATCAATCCGCGGCGACCGAGCGGCAGCCGGAACGGGCCGCGCAGCTGCGGTTCTGCGCGGCGCAACTGAATCAGCGCGGCGAATTCGAGACCCAGCGCCAGCGCGTAGAGGAGCACGTCGGCGGAGATGAGTTCCCCGAACGGGAGCAATGCCAGCACGGAGTACAGCGTGGAGGCGAGCAGGATCGACCGCACTGGCACGCCACGCTCGTCGACGACCGCAAGCCAGCGTGGCAGCAGCCCGTCTTCGGCCACGCTCAGCGGGATGCGCGAGTAGGCGAGCAGCAGCGAGTTGAACATCGCCGTCGCGCTGAGCATGGCGAGCACGATCAGTGCGACGCCGAGCGCCGGACCGATTGGCCCTGCGATCTCACGCGCGATATCCGGCCAGCCGCCCTCACGCCACGTCCGCCAGTCACTGGCGGCCAGCGCCGGGAGCAGCGGGACGAAATAGCCGAGGGCCACCAGCGGGACCGCAAGCGCCAACGCACGGGGGTAGGTGCGGCCGGCGTCCTCGATTTCGCCGCACACCGTGCTGGCATTGTCCCATCCGATCCAGTTCCAGAGCGCCAGACTGAGACCGGCCCCAAGCGAATTCCAGCGAATGGGCTCCGGCGGCCCGAGCGTGACCCACGGCGCGTGTGTCATGCGCGGCAGCGCGAAGATCGCGAGCAATCCAAAGCAGGTCAGCACGAGCACGCCGATGACGACGGAGACCTGCCCCACCGGCACCGCGCCGCGAAGATTCAGCAGCGTCGGGATCCAGATCACCAGCAGCGTCACCAGCACCACCCAGCCGTAGCCAAGGCCGGGCATGAACGCCGCCAGATACTGGATCACGATTGCCGGGTAGAGCGACATCTCGACCAGGGAGTACAACCAGGTACACCAGGCGTTCACGAATCCCCATCGATCGCCGAACGCACGCTGCACCCAGCGATAGTAGCCGCCTTCGACTGGGAGCATGCTTGCCAGCTCACCGATCAAGAGCGCTTCCGGGACGGCCCAGAACAGCGGGATCGCCACCAGCGCGGCGAGCGCGAGTACGGGGCCGACGTCGGCGACGAGCGCTTCGAGGGTGAACGCGCCGCCCGACACGGTGAAGTAGAGCACGAACACCAGACCGAGCAGCCGGAGGCGCGGCGCAGTCCTGCTGGTCGGGGTGGTCACCCGGAGTACGAACGCAAAGGCACCGAAATCATGGAGCGGCAAGATGCGGCTGGGATTGGCGCGGCGGAACCCACTGGCAGGCAAAGGAAACGCGGGCCCCCGCCGAAGCGAGAGCCCGCGTCACACCGACCAGCGTGCCTCGGTCGTGTGCTGCGTCAGACCTTGGCGGCGCCGCGACGACGGCGACCGACGGCGAGAAGCCCAGCCAGACCCGTTGCCATCAGCGCATAGGTCGACGGCTCCGGCACGACATTGCCCGGTGGCGGCGGATTGTTCACGAAGCCGATCAGGTTCTTGGTCAGCTGCTGCATTTCAAACGTGCGGTTGCCTTCCATGAAGTTCACGTCGAGGATCGACGTCAGCGAGCCAGCGGTGGCATTGGCGAGCGTTCCGATCGTCCACGCCACACCGGCACCAATGCCGCCATTGTTCGAGATCCACTGCCCCGTGCCGAACCCGTTGAACGCGCCAGCGCAGGCAAACGTGATCGACGAGACCGCATTCGGACCGGTGAACGGTGCGTTGACGGTCTGGTTGTCACTCGGACAGGTACCAGCGCCGCCGTTGCCAAGCGTGCCACCACCTGCCGCTGCGATCAGGTTGAAGATCGTCCCGTTGCGGGTCGAGAAGCCGTTGTTCTCGCCCATCATGAACACACGGCCGCCGCCCTGCAGGTAGGACAGATACTGCGTCTGCTGGCCGGCCGTGAGCGCGAAACTGTTCGAGAAGCGGATGTCCCAGATCTGGGTGAAGCCGGTGAAATTCACCGGGATGCCGTCTGAAATCGTGACCGTGTTTCCGACGGCTTCGTGCAGGGTCTTGAGGTTGTTCGTGATGTTGGTCGTCGTACCAGGCTCACTGGTGCCCGTGGTGCCATTGATGATCAGAATGCTCTGCGCGCTGGCCAATGACGGCGAGACGACGAGAGCAGCGACGGTCAACAGCGACTTCAATCGATTCATGCGGTGAACTCCAGCCTGAGGGGATGTCGAAAACTCTTCGCATTGCCCATGCCACCGCCGGACGGCTTCGCTGCGGCTCAGACCGCAGCGGTAAGTCATTAACGATCAACGGGTTAGATCGAAACTCTCGGCTCGTGGTGCCCGCCGTCTCGCGACTCGCCCTGCGCCTCGAGTGCCACACTGTTGCGTGCGCACCACGGTGATTTCTCCCTACGCTGTCACAGGCGAAACATTCTCTCCGCTCTGGTCCCGGGGCAGAAACGGCTTTCGCCGAAGCACCTCGGCGCTCCGTTCTGTGATCCCTCCAACGCGGCAGTGGCCGCCCCAGATGACGTGGCGACCACTGTACCGGACCGGCAGTGCGAGACCGTGCCGGCTCAGCGCGCCGCCACCATCGCGTGCTGCGCCTCGATCCAGCTGGTGTGATACGCCGGGTCCTCGATGGCCGCGATCTGCCTGGCGACCTTCAGTGGCTTGAAGGAATCCATCATCACCGCCAGCTCCTTCGTCTCCTTCTGCCCGATACTCGCCTCGGCGCGTCCGGGATGCGGGCCGTGGGGGATGCCGTCCGGGTGGTGCGTGATGGCGCCGAACTCGATGCCCTTTCGGCTCATGAAGTCATCCGAGGCGTAGAAAATCACCTCATCGGAATCCACGTTGCTGTGATTGTACGGCGCCGGAATCGCGTTGGGATCGAAGTCGTACGGACGCGGGCAGAACGAGCAGATGACGAAACCATCGCCCTGAAAGGTCTGGTGCACCGGCGGCGGCTGATGCACACGCCCCACGATGGGCTCGAAATCGTGGATGTTGAACGTCCAGGGATAGAAGCAGCCATCCCACCCGACGACATCGAACGGGTGGTGATCGAGGATGTACTCCTGCAGGGCATCGTACTGCTTGACGAGGATGCGGAAATCGCCCATCTCGTCGTAGGTCTTCAGCTCACGCGGTACGCCGAAGTCCCGCTCCGAATACGGAGCACCTTCGATCAGCTGGCCGAATTCGTTACGGTAGCGCTTCGGCGGACGGATATGTCCGCGGCTTTCGTGCACGAGCAGATTGGTCGGTCCCGCCGCGTTTTCGAGCTTCCAGCGATGCATGATGCCGCGATGGATGACCACGTAGTCGCCTTCGCGATAGGGCAGGTCACCGAACTGCGTCTCGAGCGTACCCTGCCCTTTTGCGACGTAGACGACTTCATCCGCCTGCGCGTTCCGGTAGAAGTGGGCGTCCGTTTCATCTGGCGCCACGAAGTACATCGCGATGTCGCTGTTGAACACCAGCGGCACCCGGTCGAGCGTCGGGCTGCCGCCGACCTTCAGTCGTGACGTGAACCACTTGCGATGCTTGAGCGTCTCATCGGCATCGGCTTCCAGTTTCACATCCCGAAACCGACGCACGCTTTTCACGGTCGTTGGCGGATGCACGTGATAGAGGAGCGCCGATGTGCCAGTGAATCCCTCGTGGCCCATCAACTGCTCGGAATAGATGCCGCCGTCGGGGCGGCGATGCACCGTGTGACGTTTTTGCGGAATTCGACCAAGCGAGTGATAGTAGGGCACAGAAACCTCGAGCTGCAGAGCGATGACGGTGCCGCACGGCGGTGCAACACCTGTGAGACCTGCTACCGGACGGCCAGGGAGAGTGTACCAAGTCCGGGCGCACTCACGCGCACCCAGGAACCCGCCGACATCGGTGGCCGGTTGGCCTCCTCCGACACAGGTGGAAAGATGGCCAGAAGATCACCGGGCCGCAGCGTGTGACTGCGCACCGCGCGGCGGGCGAGCGCGTGAAACGCCTGGCGGTCGGGTGCGACGACCGTGGTCGTGTCGTCGGCGACGGCAGGGCCGCCGACCGGTGCCACTCGACGCAGGAGAATGGATTCCGGGCTGCGGCGCGGTACGGCCACAAACGGCCCGACGGCGCCGGGACCGAGTACCGTCGCCTTGTCCTGGCCCGGCTGGGGCCAACCAAGCACGACCAGCGTCCCCACCAGCGCCTCGTCGAGCATCGCATCGGTGAGCTCGGCGCGCGCCTCGATCGTGGCGCCGACGACGGCCGCCAGACCGCCCTGCGCTGCCGCCGCATCGGTGCGAGAGAAGTGACTGCCGGGTCCATGCAGTGTGGTCGGATCCGCGAAGTGAGGGATCTCGGAGAGGGGCGTTGCCACGACGCTGCGCGCGAGCGGTATCGGCGCGACGAGGTGGACACGGTCGATCGCGAATGCCGTGCGCGTCGCGCCATGCACGATGGCCCCGGCAGCGCGCCGCAGCATGTCCAGCTGCGCCAGCGCTTCCAGCGCGTCGGTGATGCCGAACGGTGCCAGGTCGATCACCTGTGTCGCATCGAGCGAGAGCAGCCCGACGTGCACGGCATCGCGCTCCCGAGGGATGAACGACACCAGGCGCAGCGCGCTCAGGCGGGCGACGGCATCCATCGTCACACCGGTCACGCCCGACCTCGGGTCACCTCGGTCGCGTCGGTCAGAGATTCCCGCGCAACGCCTGTTCGCGCTCGATCGCTTCGAACAGTGCCTTGAAGTTTCCCTTGCCGAAGCTGCGGGCGCCCTTGCGCTGAATGATCTCGTAGAAGACCGTCGGCCGATCCTGCACCGGCTTGGTGAAGATCTGCAACAGATAGCCCTCGTCATCACGATCGACGAGAATACCAAGTTCCCTGAGCGGCGCCAGATCCTCATCGATGTGGCCGACGCGATCGAGCAGCGTGTCGTAGTACGTCGTCGGCACCCGCAGAAACTCGACGCCGCGTTTCTGGAGCTCGGTGACGGTCGCAATGACATCGTTCGTTGCCAGCGCCAGATGCTGGACTCCGGCGCCGCGGTAGAAGTCCAGATACTCATCGATCTGGCTCCTCTTCCTGCCGGCGGCCGGCTCGTTGATCGGGAACTTGATGCGGTCGTTGCCGCTCGCCACCACCTTGGACATCAGCGACGTGTACTCCGTGCTGATGTCGCTGTCGTCGAAGCTGATCAGGTTGCGGAAGCCCATCACGTCTTCGTAGAACTTGCACCACAGATTCATCTTGCCGAGTTCGACGTTGCCGACGCAGTGATCGACGTACTGCACACCAACCGGCACGCTGACGAGGTCCGAGGTCCGTGGTTCGAAGCCCGGCATGAAGACACCGGTGTAGTCGCTGCGCTCCACCAGCGTGTGAATGGTCTCGCCGTAGGTACAGATGCTGGCGGTGACGACGCGGCCCTGCGCATCCTCGGCGACCTTCGGCTCCTTCCACGGCTTCGCGCCGCGCTCGACGGCCAGCCTGAACATCTCGCGTGCATCGTCGACCCAGAGTGCGATGTCCTTGACGCCGTCGCCATGCAGGCGCACGTGCTGGTTGATCCAGTGCTCCGGGTCGAAGGCGCTGGTCAGCACCAGGCGGATCCTGTTCTGCTGCAGGACGTACGAACAGGTGTCGCGCTCGCCCGTCTCGGGACCGCGGTAGGCAACGAGCTGATATCCGAATGTCGTGCGATAGAAGTGGGCCGCCTGCTTCGCGTTCCCGACGAGGAACTCGACGTAGTCGGTCCCATTGATCGGGAACGTATCGATCGTGGCCGCAGCGTCAGGCCGTGTCTGGGTCGCCATCAGTCGTTTCACCTCCGGAAAGCCGGCCCCTGTGCCGCGTCACTCGCGACTTCATGGGGCGCAGCGTAGCTCAGTTCATCGTCAGACCTGCCTGCGCGCCGCTTCCAGGGGCGTCGCTCGACACGGCCTTCTTCGAGCCCGTGATCGGCCGTACCCCGCGCGCCGCGGCACGCCTTAAGATACCGCATGCCGCGCGTTGTGCGATCTCCGGACCTCCAGCCACCGGGCGCCGACGGTCTTCGCCTGCGTCGGGCGCGGACGATCGAGGCTCCTGCTGAACGACACCGCCGCGACCTCCGTGCGACGGCAACCACCCGAGCCGGGCGCGGCCGTGACCAGCCCTGCAGACAGCGCTCGCCGCTTCAAATGCTGTCCCACATCGCCCTCGCCATGCCGACCCCACTTACCCGCACCACTCTCCTCGTGCTGATCGCTGCCTTCGCCATTTCACACGCCGATGGTCAGCGTGCCACTCCGCCCGTGGCCGCAAAACAGCCCAGGGTCGACACCCTGCACGGCGAGGTGCTGGTCGACGACTACGCCTGGTTTCGCAATCGTGGCAACCCGGCCGTGATCGCGCATCTCGCGGCAGAGAACGCGTACACGGAATCCATGACCGCGCCGACGCAGCCGCTTCGCGACGCGCTGTACGCCGAACTGGTAGGCCGGATCAAGGAGACGGATCTGAGCGTGCCGACCTTCGACGCGCCGTACTGGTACTACACGCGCACCGAGCAGGGGAAACCGTATCCGATCTACTGTCGCAGGCTCCGGACGCTCGAGGCGGCGGAGGAGGTCATCTTCGACCAGAACGCCGCCGCGAAGGGCCGGAAGTTCTTCAGTCTCGGCGGCTTCGAAGTCAGCCCGGACCACCATTTGCTCGCCCTGCTCGTCGACACCACCGGTTACGAGGACTTCACCCTGCGCGTGAAGGATCTGCGCACGGGCAAGTTCCTGCGTGATCGGAAAGAGAAGCTGGCCTTCGGCCTGGCCTGGGCCAGCGACAACCAGACGGTGTTCTACATGAGCACCGACAGCGCCAAGCGCGGTGACCGCGTCTGGCGGCATGTGATCGGGACGTCGGTGCGGCAGGACGTGAACGTCTTTCACGAGCCGAACGTGCTGTTCAACGTCGGAGTGCAGCGCCTTCGCAGCGGCAAGTTCATCGCGATCTCGGCGGGCAGTTTCACGCAGGGCGACACGCGTATCATCGATGCGTCGCACCCGACGCGTCCCGCGCGATTGATCGCAGCACGCCGCCCGGGAGTCGAGTACGATGTGGATCACGGCAACGGGTACTTCTGGATCGTGACCAACGACGGCGCGCCGAATTTCAAGGTTGCCCGCGTCCGGGACGATGCTACCGACCTCTCGAGGTGGAGCGACTGGTTGCCGGCACGCGCAGAGGTGTTCGTGGAAAACATCAACATCTTCCAGCACCATGCGGTGGTCAGCGAACGGCGCGAGGGGCTGCGCCGGCTTCGGGTCACGACGCTGGCCACCGAGACCACACACGACATTGCGTTCCCCGAGGCGGCCTACGGCGTCTCGATGGCCGGCAACCCGATGTTCGAGTCCTCGTCGCTCCGTTTCACGTATTCATCGCTGGTGACGCCGGGCACCGTGTTCGACTACGACATGGCGACGCGCGAGCGGACCCTGAAGAAGACGCAGGAGGTACTCGGCGGCTACGATCCGACGAAGTATGGCGTCGAACGTCGCATGGCGCGCGCACGAGACGGCGTGATGGTTCCCGTCTCACTCGTCTATCGCCTGCCACTCGTCCGCGACGGCAAGCGTCCGCTGCTGGAATACGCCTATGGCTCGTATGGTTCGAACACCGAGCCAACCTTCAGCGCCAACCGCGTCTCGTTGCTGGACCGAGGCGTGATCTACGCCATCGCGCATATCCGTGGCGGCCAGGAGATGGGGCGTTCCTGGTACGACGACGGCAAGATGCTGAAGAAGAAGAATACGTTCACCGACTTCATCGATGTCGGTGAGTTTCTCATCACGGAGGGATACACCTCGCGAGATCGCATGCTGGCCAACGGCGGCAGCGCGGGTGGTCTTCTGATGGGCGTGGTGGCAAACATGCGTCCTGATCTCTACAAGGCGATCATTGCCGCGGTGCCGTTCGTCGACGTGATCAACACCATGTCGGATGCGAGTATCCCGCTCACGGCGCAGGAGTGGGAGCAATGGGGCAACCCGGCCAAGGCGGAGGAGTACGCCTACATGCGCAGCTATTCGCCGTATGAGAACGTCGAGCGGAAGCCGTATCCGGCGATGCTCGTGACCAGCGGCCTGAATGACAGCCGCGTGGCGTACTGGGAGCCGACCAAGTGGGTTGCCCGGCTGCGCGAACTGCGGACCGATGCGAATCCGCTGCTGCTGCGAATGAACATGGGAGCGGGCCACGGCGGCAGCAGCGGCCGGTACGAACGGCTGAAGGACATCGCCTTCGATTACGCGTTCATGCTCGAACAGGTGGGGCTCGCCGGCAGCGTCGTACCCTGAGTCGCTGGCAGCGTGGCCGTCCGATCGCTTGAGGCTCCTGACGGGCAGCGAGCAGGAACGGTGCCGGCTGCCCGCTGCGACGCTGGTCCGGCGTTTACTTTACCGGCGCGATCAGCTCCGGCTTCGCTGCCAGAACGCGAAAGAACTCCAGCGCCTCGGGATTTGCGAGCGCATCGGTATTCAGCACCGGGCGCCCGTGGATGACGTCGCGCACGGCCAGTTCGGTGATCTTCCCACTCACCGTGCGCGGCAGATCGGGAACCTCGATGATCACTTTCGGCACATGGTGCGGACTGGCCTCGGCTCGAATGCGGTCACGAATTCGTCGCCGGAGCGAATCGTCGAGCCGCACGTCGTCTCGCAGTCGCACGAACAGCACGATCCGCATATCCTGTGTACCGTCAACGAAAATATCCTGCCCGACGACCATACTCTCGACCACCTCCGGAATCTGCTCGACCTGCCGGTAGATCTCTGCCGTGCCGATGCGGACGCCGCCGGGATTCAGAGTCGTGTCGCTCCGGCCAAGGATCACCAGTCCGTGATGGGCGGTGCGTTGCGCCCAGTCGCCGTGGCGCCACACTCCGTCATACGTTTCGAAGTATGCCGCGCGATACTTCGCGCCGTCCGGATCATTCCAGAATGTCACCGGCATGCTCGGGAACGGTTTCGTGCATACGAGTTCACCGGGCATGCCGATGACTGGCACGCCGTCCTGGTCCCAGACTTCGACCGCCATCCCGAGGCCGAGGCACTGCAGCTCACCGCGATGGACCGGCAACGTCGGCGCGCCAAGCGCGAAGCATGAAATGAGATCGGTGCCGCCGCTGATGCTGCTCAGTCGCACATCCGGTGAGATGGCGCTCGATACCCAGTCATACGAGTGTTCCGCCAACGGGCTGCCGGTGCTGTAGATGACCTCGAGGTCCGGCAGCTTCCGATCGCGCGATGGCGCATGCCCGAGCTTCTCGGCCATTGCCAGAAACTTTGCGCTGGCGCCAAAGTGCGTGATGCGCTCCTCGTCGGCCAGCCGCCAGAGAATGTCCGTTTCTCGCGGTGGAATCGGCGCTCCGTCGTAGAGCACCACCGTTGCACCGACCGCCAGCGCGCTCACCAGCCAGTTCCACATCATCCAGCCGCAGGTCGTGTAGTAGAAGATGCGACTCTCCCGCCGCAGATCGCCGTGCAGCATATGCTCCTTGCAGTGCTGCAGGAGCGTACCGCCGTGTCCGTGCACCATGCACTTCGGGAGTCCTGTCGTCCCGGAGGAGTACATGATGAACAGCGGGTGATCGAATGCAACGCGTGTCACCGGGAACAGGTCATTCGGCTCGTCGCGGCCGAGATCGCGCCAGGCAATGGCATCCGGCAACCCGCGCAGCGACGGTTCGGCCTTCAGATATGGCACGACGATCAGATGCTCGAGACCTGGCAGCGCCTCGCAGAGTTCGCGTGCCCGATCCAGCGTCTCGATCGCACGACCGCCGTAGCGATAACCGTCGGTGACGAACAGCACTTTCGGCTCCACCTGTCCGAATCGGTCGAGCACGCCCCTGGTCCCGAAATCCGGTGAGCACGAGGTCCACACCGCACCAAGTGCGGCGGTTGCGATCATTGCGATCACCGTCTCAGCCACGTTCGGCATGAACGCCGCGACACGATCACCCTTGCGCACACCGATTGCCTTGAGTCCCTGCGATACGCGAGCGACCTCGGCGAAGAGCTCGGCGTACGTCCAGCTGCGCGTCCAACCGCGCTCCGTCCAGGCGACGAGCGCGGTGCGATTGTCCCGATGCCGGACCAGATGCTCCGCGTAGTTCAGCCGGGCGTTCGGAAACCAGCGTGGCCCGCCCTCGGTTCCCGGCGGCGCCATCACGTCGAGTGCCAACCCGGCGGGTGACGACGGATCGCCACCATCGATCGCGGAGGCTGCGATATCGCAGAGCCGCCAGAGATCCCGCCAGAACGCGGCCCGTTCTCGCACCGACCAGGCGTGGAGGTGCGTGTAATCGTCACCCACCACCGCCGCACCGTGGCGCGCGCGCATCAGGTGATGGAAGCGGGACAGCTGGGAATGCGAGGCGCGCCGAGGATCAGGCGTCCAGACCGCGGTCATGGGTGCCTCGTTGTCGCGCCGCTGTGACACCGAGTGCGGAGCGGCAGGCGAGGCGGGGCGCAGTCCGGCCCGGCCCAAGGAACAGGTGTGGTTCTCATACCGCAATCAGCAGGAAGCATTGGCGCTTTCTAAGGTTCGTATGTTGCTGCTGTGCAACCATTTAGAGCCTCAATGGATGAGTTCGAAAAGCATGTTACGCCCAATGGTCGGGCTCGTCATCACTACGTTGAGAGGCACCCCTGCGAGACCGCGCGACGACGCGCCCTGCGGCAAGGCTCATGCATAATTCCCGTTCGCTGCTGTTGTACACCATGTGCGCCCTCGGCGTCAGTCTGCCGTCATCGCTCAGCGCCCAGGACGCCGCTGCGGCGTTTTCGGTCCGCGAAGTTCACTTCGCGACGCCGTTTGCAACGCCTGCGTTGTCCGCCGTCGCTGCGACGACCGTGCGCCTCCCGCTCGGCTACGATCTGGACTTCACGGCGGACGCACGGACGAAAAACTACCTGTCGGAGGTGCTGCTGGCGCGTGATTCCACCGTGCGCCGCTGGCCGGAGCGTACGGCGGATCCCATCCGGATTTGGATCCAGCCGGCGCGGCAGGTACTGAACGGCTGGGACACTTCGTTTCCGGACATGGCCCGGGAAGCGATCGACGAGTGGGCAACGGTTGGACTGCCACTCCGCTTCAGGCTGGTTGCGGATTCCGCCGGAGCGGAACTGCTGGTGCTCTGGACCGATCGGCTTGGGGCTGACGAAAGTGGTCGCACGGTCTGGTGGAGTACCGCGAAGGGATGGATCACCCGCGCCCGAGTCACGCTCAGTACCCACGCGAGCGACGGTCTCCCGCAAACTCCCAAGGCTTTGCGGGCCGTGGCGTTGCACGAGATGGGGCACGCGATCGGTCTCGGACATACGTCGGATGCACGCAACATCATGGCACCATGGGTCGAGGTCGCCGAACTCAGTGACGCAGACCTCAACACCGCCGCTGAGCTGTACAGAATGCCAGCTGGCCGGGTCTCGGCAGTCGCCGAAGCGCGCAGCGACGCCGGCAACATGCAGCGTCGATCGAAGCCGGGGCGGAACGCGAATCCCGAGTAATTCGCGTCTCCGTGGCAGGATCACGATGCCCGCCCAGAGCGGGCATCGTGCGTTTCGTGCGTGACGGCATTCGTCACAGCTGGGTTACAGGCGGGCCTGACACTCGCGCGTTGGCTCACAGCGAGGCAGGATACCTGCATGCCTCCCCTCAGATTTCTGGCCATCGCCGCCACGCTGTGTGCTGCTCTGGCGCCGCTTCAGCCAGGGCGAATCGATGCGCCCACGCGTGCGCGACTACCGGTCGTAATCAGCCACCGCGGCGCCAGCGGGGATCGGCCTGAGCATACGCTCGCCAGCTACAGTTACGCGGTTGCCGCCGGCGCTGACTACATCGAGCCGGATCTCGTCAGCAGCAAGGACGGCGTCCTGATCGCTCGTCACGAGAATGAAATCGGCGGAACCACGGACGTTGCCGAAAAGTTTCCGGAGCGGCGACGCAGCGACGTGATCGACGGCGAGCGCATCACGGGATGGTTCACGGAAGACTTCACGCTGGCCGAGCTCAAGACGCTGCGCGCGAACGAGCGGATTGCATCGCGTAGTCACAGCTTTGACGGGCAGTTCGAGATTCCCACCTTTGACGAGGTGCTGGACCAGGCCATCAGACTGGGACGCGAACGTGGACGACCCGTCGGCGTGTATCCGGAGACGAAGCACCCGTCACACTTCCGTCGCATCGGGCTGCCGATCGAAGAGAAGATGCTGGCATCCCTGCGTCGCGTCGGATGGTACGACGCCACGGCCCCGGTCTTCATCCAGAGCTTCGAAATCGGGAATCTGATCCGACTGCGACCGATCACCTCCTTGCGGCTGGTGCAGCTGGTGAACGTCAGTGGTTCCCCCCCGGACTCGGCTGCGGTGTCTTTTGCCTCGATGCAGTCGCCCGCCGGACTCGCTCGGGTCCGGCGGTACGCGGACGGCATCGGGGCCGCGAAGGAACTGGTGCTACGCCCGGCCGCCGCCGATTCCACTCCCGTACAGTCCTCTCTGGTGCGGGATGCACACGCCGCGGGCCTGCTGGTGCATGTCTGGACCATCCGGAGCGACCGGCCCTTTCTTCCGACGATGTGGCGTGGCGACCAGGCAGCCGAGGTCAGGGCCTTTGCCGCGGCAGGGGTGGATGGGCTGTTCACGGATTTTCCAGGTAATGCAGTGAAGGTTCTGCGGCCATAGCGGCCCGGGTCAGCACGTTGACGAATGTGGCGATACAATTGCGGCATGTGGATCCTCATTCTTCCGATGCTGGCGCAGGTCCCCGAGGCCCGGACGGTTCTCGATGCCGAGCACGCACGCACAGCCGGCGTGCCCTTTCTCCTGGAGGCCGCGCGAAACCCGAGCCCTCGCGTGCAGCAGCGTGCCGCTCGCGCACTTGGCCGTCTCGAAGACACGACGTATCGGAGCGCAATCGTTCCGCTGACGCGATCCGGCGACCGCGCCGTTCGCTACTCAGCGTTCGGAGCGCTGGCGCAGATGCGAGCGACGCACCCGTATGGCGAAGCGCTGGCCGAGGAACGCGACGGCACGGTGCGCGCCGCGATCCTCGAGGCTGCGGGCCGCGCCCGACCGATGGCGCCCGATGTCGAGACGTTGCTCCAGCGCGGGCTGGGCGACTCGGCACCGGAGGCGCGCGAGGGCGCGGCGCGCGGGCTCGAGGCACTCTACCGTCTCAATCGCCGCGCACTCACGCCAAGTGCGGCGACACTCACCGCGCTCCGTCAGGCATTCGCAGCGAACTCCAGCGAGGCGTTTCGCCAACTCGTGCTGCTGGCGCTGATCGCCGCCGATGGTGTCGACGATGCAACGCGGGCGCTGGCGCGGAGTGACGCCAGCGCTCAGGTGCGGCGTCTGGGCGTGATGGCGAGCGGTGCCTGGATGGATGATCCATCACCACTGGTCCGATACGAGGGAGTGAAGTTCGTCAGCGCATGTGATCAGTTGCTGCGGCTGGCAGGTGATACCAGTGGCAACGTCGCGATGGCCGCGATCGCACGCGCCGGGACACAGCAGTGCGCAGCAGCACAGCTGCTGCCCCTGGCCACCGGTGGGCCGACGTGGCGCATTCGGGCCGCAGCGCGGGAGGCGCTGATTGCGGTCGACAGCGCGAGTGCCGCGACCCACATCGCCGCACTCGCACGTGATTCGATCTGGCAGGTTCGCGCCCGCGCTGCGGCGCCCGCGGCAGCACGACGCGACTCGGCCACCCTGGCCGCGCTGGCGCGGGATGTCAATCCGAATGTGGTCGCGACGGCGCTGCGGACCGCCGACGAGGTGCAGCGCGCGCTCCGCAGCGAACACGCGGGACTGCTGCTCGCGGCCGCGACGGTGCTCGAGCAGGCGCCGTTCCGCGACGCCCTGATGCCACGAGTCGTTGGCGCCTTCAACCGTCTCACCGCCGACGGCAGCATGACGATGCGCGACCCGCGTGTCGCGCTGCTCACACGCATCGGGGAGTCGACGGATACCTCGACGAATGCAATGCTCCGCGAGACGCTGCACGATCGCGATCCCGCGGTGGCCGCAATCGCCGCGAAGATCCTGACGGCGCGCACCGGGACCTCCGTCCCGGCGGTGACGCGTCGGCTGCCGATCCCACCGATTCCGCCGGCGGGATACATCCGCGGTCTGGCCGGTGCCACGGCACGCATCACGATGCGCGGGATTGGCACGATGACCGTTGCGCTCCTGCCGGAGGACGCACCCGTCACCGTTGGTGTGTTTGCACAGCTCGCGGAGTCCGGGCAATACAACGGACTCACCTTTCATCGGATCGTCTCGAACTTCGTCATTCAGGGCGGCAGTCCCGGTGCCGACGAGTACGATGGCCGCACGCGGGAGTTCATGCGCGATGAGGTCGGGTTCGCCCGGAACGCCCGCGGAACGATCGGGATCTCCACCCGCGGGCGCGACACCGGCGACGGGCAGATCTACTTCAATCTCATCGACAATTTCCGCCTCGATCGTGACTACACGGTGCTGGCGCGGATGGTCACGGGCTTCGATGTGATGGATCGGGTGCAGGAAGGCGACGTCATAGAGCGGGTCGAGATCATGCGCGCCCGCCGGTCACGCTGACACCGGATCGCATTTTTGCGCGCCGCCACCTCACTGCACCCCTGAATGCCTCACATCGGTGTGCGATCAGACCTGTTCGGGGTCACCGGCCTGCTCGACTTCCGGCCGGAGACGGCCGGCCCGCTCTGCGAGCTGACGCAGGTGTTGCTCCGCGGTCCGAGTACGCTCAGCGAGATGGAGCGTGAACTGATTGCGACGTATGTGTCGGTGCGCAACGAGTGCCAGTTCTGTGGCTCGGCGCACGCGGCCGCCACCTGCGCGCTCCCGGGTGGCGGCCCTGCCCTGCTGGATGCGGTGCTCGGCGATCTGACAACGGCACCGGTGAGCGAGAAGCTCCGGGCGTTGCTCACGATCGCCGGCGCCGTCCAGCGCAGTGGTCGCGAGGTGACGGCTGCGCTGGTGAGCGCCGCGCGCGAGGCGGGTGCCACCGACGTCGAATTGCACGACACGGTGATGATCGCCGCGCTGTTTTCGCTCTACAACCGTTACGTCGACGGCCTGGGCACGGTGGCGCCGGTCAACCCGGCGTTCTATGCGGCACTCGGCGATCGCCTCACCAACCGAGGCTACACATTGCCGGCAGACGGATACACACCGCTTCTGCCGCGCGCGACAGAGTAACCGCGTCGCGCCAGAGTGTCACGCCACGGGTGGTTCACTTCACTCGCTTCCCACTCTGGATCACGACCTTCACGTCACGCATGACGGTCATATCGGTCAACGGATCACCGCGAACGAGGATGATGTCGGCGAAGCGTCCGGGCGCGAGGACGCCGAAGTTCGCTTCGTTGCGCAGGAACCGCGCAGGCCACAACGTGGCGCTCTGAATCGTCTCCATCGGTGACACGCCGAGTTCCACCCACTTCGCCATCTCGCGCCAGGTCGCGTCGTTGTGGAACATGCTCGGGATGCCGGCGTCGGTGCCGATCATCATGCGCACGCCGGACTGGCGCAGCTGCGCGAACTTCGCCGGGAGCAGCGGAATGCGCGACGGAAAGAGGGCGTAGTACGGCAGATGCGGAATCTCGTCGAGCGATGCGCGAATCTCCTTCCACATCTCGTCCGGCATGAACTCGTGCCAGGCCGGGTCGTCGAGACGTTCAGGGAACACGCTCCCGGTGAAGTACATCGTGTACAGCGGCGAGATCGTTGGCGTCCAGTACAGCCCGGAGTTGCGCTCCCGCATTTTCTGCAGGACATCCTCGGCGTAGCCCGGTGCGGTGCCAAGGCCGGTGTGCTCGAAGTTGTCGACGTTGTATTTCAGCCCGACGCGGATCTCTTCCATTCGATGCGCGTGGGCAACGACCTGCTTCCCTCGCTTGTGGGTCGTCGCCACCACGGCTTCGACCTCGGCATCGGTCATCTGATCCTGATCGATCAGCTTGATCATGTCGACACCGGCATCGAGCAGCTGCGTGACGCGTCGCCGCGCCTCCTCGGCACCACGAATGCCCCACCGGAATGGCTTCTCGTACTCCTCGTATGGCTCGTGTTGAATGAACGGTCCGGTCACGAACATCCGCGGCCCGGGAATCTCGCCCGCAGCAATGCGTCGCTTCACCGTGAGAATATCCTCGAGGCGGGCGCCGAGATCGCGGGCCGTCGTGACACCCGCGCTCAGCAATTGCCGGGCAGCAATCGGCATGACCAGCGACGCGTCGCGGGTGCCGTACAGCGCGTCCCACCGCTTGTAGTCACCGTGACCGAGAATGTGCAGATGCACGTGCATGTCGATCAGTCCCGGCATCACGGTATGGCCATTGGCATTGATCACCGTGACGCCCGGCGGAACCGCCACCTCTGCTTCCCGTCCAACGGTCACGATGCGTTCGCCGGCAACCAGCACGACACCGTTCTCGATCACGGGCCCGCCGTACCCATCGATGATCCGTCCGCCGACGATCGCCATCGTCACGCGCGGTGCCGCTTGCGCCGCAACCAAAGACGGCGCGCCGAGCAACGCCCAGAGTGCAACCAGTACACGACGCGCGCCGGCCATCACCGGCTGCCTCGCGTACCGGCACGCGCGGTGGCGGGTGCAGCGGGCGCCTGAGCGAGTGCATTCCAGTTTGCGATCGCGTTGAATGCCATCGCCATCGACCCCTGATTCTGCCAGCGGTACCACGGCCTGGTGCCCATCAGAATCACGTGGCCGGAACCGACGGGCGCGTCGACGACGGCAGCACGGCCGGCCATCTCACCGCCCCCGGCGATGAGGCCCGAGATGAGGACAGAATCGGCATTCTGTGCCCAGCGGACCACGACCTTGGGACGGAGCCGCTCGGTCTCACCGACGATCGACGCGTCCACCGGCTTGCCGCCAATGCCCATCGCTGGGCCAGGCACAGGAGGCGCGGCCGCGCCACCACCGCCACCACCAAATCCGCCGCCGCCAACCTGGAGTACCGGTGCCTGGGAGAAGAACAGCGGAAAGCTCCGGCGCTCATAGCCGTAGAGCATCGGATGTGCGGCCGTAACGACCTCACCGCGGAACACACCACCGCGCGCGCGCAGATTCGGTGTATCGACCGCGCTCACCTGCGAGTGGAAGCCCATGTCTGCCACAAACTTCGAGGTTGCGCCTTCAGTGAAGAGGAGGCCGCCCCGTTCCACGAATCGGCGCAACGCCAGCAGTCCGTCAAGGCCCATGCCCGGTCGGACGTCGTCAGTCTCGTCGACACTGCCCAGATGCGGCGTCTCGGCCGACTTTTTCCAGGGCACGGCTGGCCCCGCCATCGAGCGACCATTGAGCAGCGTGGCCGCGTTGCCGCCGACATGCGGATAGATGACCACATCAAAGCGCTCGAGCACACCGGCCGTCCTGATCTCCTGGTCCGAGATGCCGGTATATGGCACGCCGAGCCGGTCGAAGGCGTAGCGCACCCAGCCTTCGTCCTGCGTCGAAATCCACGAATGCATGATCGCGATGCGGGGCAACGTGATGGGGTGCGACCGCACGCCCGGCTCGGCCGCGGCGACCGCGGTCAGGCCGAGGGCTGCAATGCTGGCACGAACCGATGGTGCGTCCGAGACGAGGAAGGTGCCCGCCGTGTACGACGCGCCATCGACGGTGAACGCACTGTCTGCCACGCGAACGCGGGCGCCTGCGACCTTCCACGGCAGCACCGATGAGCGCCAGTCACCGAGATGTGGCACCACCAGCGTCGTGCCTGCTCCGGCAATCCTGCCCGTGACACTCGCATCCACAGTCAGCACTCGCATCGGCTTCTTCAGGACGGTCGAATCCGCGATCTTGAGGGTGGTGATGTGCCGGAGCAGGTCCATCGTCCAGCCGGTATCGTCGTACGGCTGTGGATCGGTGGGCTTGAAGCTCTGAAGCGACAGCACCGTCCGCGGGAACTGCGTGTACGGCTGATCGAGCCGCACGATCCAGTCACCCAGCTCGACCGTCACCGAATCCTTGCCGGCGCCGAGCGAGAATGCCTCGGTCGCCTCGTGCACTTCGGTACCCTGCATACGGAACAGGTTCACCATGTCGGCCGCTTCGGCCGCGCGACGCTGACCACGCGGGACCACGAAGGCATATGGCGCCGAGCGTGCGCCGCGAGCGATGGTCCGCTCGGCCTTGGTGACGGCATTCTCGAGGTATTTCTGGCGATTGTCGGCGACGTGCCGCAGTGCGACGAGGACGCCGGACTGCTGATAATTCACGTTGCTGCGGATACACCACTTCACACCATTCACCGGCGGGTTGGGCCGATACCACTGCACCGACGTGGCGGTCGCCGGGAGGGCGACACTGTTCACGCAGTCGGCGCCACTCGAGGTGTACGTCTCGTAGAAGCGGCCGATCGCGTTGTGCAGGTTCGCGATCGAGAGACCGTAGTTCGGCGCCCATCCGTCATAGAACTGATAGGTGAACACACCCGGCAATCCGCGGCGCGTGAGCTCGGTGATCTCAGAATAGGCCAGCGAGAACCATTCATCGATCTGAATGGCGTCATACTCGGTGTTGTATGGGCCAGTGCCTGTGCTGGTGTACAAAAATGGCACCGACTCGTGCAGGTCATGGGTGACGGTCGGGCGCCAGTCGAGGAACGTCCTGAGAAATGACCGTGTCAACTCGAGGGTCAGCGCCATGCCGTCGCGATTGTTGTCGTGGGCAACGTACTTGCCCCAGTACGGCAGGCCCACGCCGGCGGTGGTCGGCAGGTTCAGCCGTCGGTTCTGCTGATAGAAATCGACATAGTGATCGCGACCGTCGACCTCCCAGACCGGAATGATCATCGTGATGACATTCTCACGGATCTTGCGGATGTTCTCGCCTTCATCCACCGCGAGCCGGTAGAGCATCTCGATCATTGCTTCGGGTGATCCGGTCTCGGTCGAGTGCAGCGCACCGCTCAGCAGGTAGACGGGCTTCCCGATCTTCACCAGTTCAGCGCGTTCGGCGGCAGAGAGGCCGCGTGAATCGGTGAGCTTTCGCAGGATCGCCTTGTACTCGTCGAGCCTGGCCAACGTCGCTTCGTCGGCGATGATCGCCATCACCATCTCGCGCCCTTCCTCGGATTTCCCGAGGCTGACGACCTGCACGCGATCACTGGCCGCGTCGACCGCGCGATAGTACTTCGCGGCCTCGGCACTGTACGCAAGGCGCCCGATGGTTCCGGGCACGTAGCCGAGGCTTTGCAGCGGCGTGGGGACTTTGGAGTGCGATGGCAGATAGTCCACCATGTCGGTGATGAACTTGTACTGCGGATGCGTCGGTGTGAGCTCGATGATACGGGCAGTGTACGCCGAATCGATCGCTTGTGCGCCGCGCTGGGCACCGAGTGGCGCTGCTGCAAGAGCGGCGAGGGCGAGGCCGAGCAGTGTTCGCATTGGGAGTGGGCGGGAGTTGCGGTGACTACGGCCAGCGTGGCGAACTCGCTGGTGGCGTCAGCGGGGCGCGATCTTCAGCGCGGCGAGTCGGACCTGGCTGGTGGCGCCGGGAACGGTCCAGGCGAGGACGATCCCGTCGCGTCGCCGAACCATGCGGGGGAAGCCGCTTGCCCTTCCGCCAGAGAGCGGCGAGACCGTCAACGCGGGCTCGGTCGTGCCGTCAGGGCGCACGATGCGGGCGCGGACTTCGGCCGAGTCCTTGCCCATGCGCTCGATCCAGGTGACGAGTGCATCGCCCCCATCCAGCAGCTCGACGTCCACGCGTCCGGACGGCATGCCGGCATCGATGCGAACCGGCTGGCCGAACGTCGCGCCGGCGTCGCGGGAGAACACCAGCTGAACCTTCGCCGTATCGCGCGCACCAGTGAACCAGACTGCCGCGACCTGCTCACCCGACGCGGAGATTGCAGGCCCGTTGACGGGGCAGGCATCGATGATCCAACCATCTGCGTGCAGCGGCTTGGTGTCGGTCCACGCGCCACCGACGAAGCGGCGAACATAGATATCCCGGGTCTCGTTCTCCGTGCGATCGCGATACAGGATGACCGGTCCGCGCGAGGTGACAGCGGCGGCCGTCTGACAACAGTCGCAGGCCCGCATGTCGAGAATTTCCTCCGGCCCAGCCACGGCGCCGGCGGCCGTCCACCGCGACATCGCCACGCGCATCGGAGGACCGCGCTTCCCCGGGGCATCGGTGGGCGCCGGGCTGCCATTCAGGAAGAGGATGTCGGCCGTCGAGTCGGCCCGCGGCAACAGGGTCACAAACCCATGTTCGGCGGGAATCCCCGGTGTGTGAGCGGTCGTGCTCGGCGACCAGGTCCGTCCACCGTCGGCGGACTCGGACATCCTGACGTCGTACGAGTACCGGCCCGTGGCGTTCCGCTGGAGCCAGTGCGCGAGAAGTTTCCCACTGGCGAGCGGCACGACCGAGGGGAAATCGGCCCAATTCACAAAGAGATCCTTCGCCCGGACCACGTCTGCGGGCTCGCCCCATTCGCCCGCCGAATCCAGCGTGGCGACGCGCAGTGTCACACTGGTCGAATCGACATCGCGCTCAAGCCAGCTAAGAATTAGCGTTTTCTTATCTATGGTGCTGAGGAAGGGTTCTGCGGATTTCGGCCCTGCAGGCGACGCCAGCGGGGTCACTGACACCCGCTGAGACGCGGCCTGCTCCCTCGAGGAGCAGGCGACGATGCCGGCGAGCAGCGTAACGATTCTTACGAACTGAGATCCAGGTGATCGCATCGGCGTCTAATGGGTTGTGGGTGGCGAGGTGAAAGTGCCGCCTGCCGCAAGGGAGGTCAACGCTGCCGATTGGCCCTCTCACCCGAACGGGCTCTGGTGCCGAGCCCTGCAGCATGCGTTCATTCCATGTCGCGCGAGTTCCACGCTCCCATTGCAGCAACGATGTCATCGCATCCTCTCGGCAACCCTCTCGCTCGACGATCGTTCATGGCCCGGCTCGCCGCAGGCGTTGCGGCGTTCACGGGCGCGTCGGCGGGCGCGCCGCAGCCGATGGGTGCCATGCCGACCCAGGCGGACCCGTGGCAGCCTGCCAGGCATGGCCAGGATGACTGGTTTGACCGCGTGCCGGGAAAACATCGCATGTTCTTTGACGCCACGTCCGCATCCGGAACTGGTGACGTCATCACGTTTGCCTCGAACTTCTTCGTCGCCAGCACGATGGGATACGGGCTGGATGATGCCGACAACGCGGTCGTCATCTGCCTGCGGCACTTTGCCACTCCCTTCGCGTATTCAGATGCGATGTGGGCCAAGTACGGGGCAGTGATCGGCGAACGAATCAAGTTCGTGGATCCGAAAACAAGCGTTGCTCCAGTCATCAACGTCTACCAGACAACCGGTTACGGCACACTCCTCACGAATCGCGAAACCACCTTGGCGGCGATGGTGCGGCGCGGCACGCACTTCGCGATCTGTGACATGGCGACGCGCGCCTTCGCTGGTCTCATCGCGGGGAAGATGCAGCTGAAAGCTGCCGATGTGCATGAGGAACTGAAGGCCTCGGCGATTCCGAACGCGCATTTCATGGCAGCAGGAATCGTCGCGGTCAACAGGGCGCAGGAACGGGGCTACACCATTCAGTACATCGGCTGACGGCCGCGGGATGATCTTCGCCGACGACAGCACGAAAACAGGCCCGGCGCAACAGGAAATGCACCTGTTCGTGCTGGTTTTCCTGCTGACGGCGGGCTATCTGGCGACGGCGTTGGGCGGACTGGCGGTGAGCCGGCAGGCAGGGAACATTGCCACCCTGTGGCCTCCGAACGGCATGCTGGTGGCGGCACTGCTGCTCTCGGCGCCACGCCGTTGGAAGGTCGTGCTGATCGCCGGCGCGTTCGGCAGCCTGCTCGCCAACCTCTTCAACGGCAACACACTCCTGCCGGCGGTGTCGATCACGATTGCCAACCTGGTCGAGGCGGTGATCGCCGCGATGATCATCCGGCATCAGACCGGGGGCCGCGTGCTGTTCCAGCACTCGAGCGACGTCATGGTATTGATCACTGCGTCACTCACGGCGGCGTTGGCCGCCGGGATCGTCAGCGCGACGTCGGCCAAGCTCCTGATGCACGCTCCATTCACCACGATCTTCATCAAGTGGGTGCTGGGTGACGTGCTCGGGCTGCTGGTGGTGATGCCGATCGCGGTGATTGCGCACGATCTGATGACGCACGGTCCCGACGTGATCATGCGCCAGCGGTCGCGAGGCGAGGCGGTGGCGATTCTTGCGGTCGTCTTCGGGGTCAGCCTGGCCGTCTTCTCGCCCGACGTGCCCCCGGTGCAATTCCTCGTGATGCCCACGGTCCTCTTCGCGTCCTTTCGCCTCGGGCCCCTTGGTGCGGCATTGTCCACCGTCATTGTCGCAGTGGTCGGGTCGCTGGGCACTGTGATCGCCGCCAAAGCCGGGGCGCTCCCGCCGGACGAGATCACGCTGAGGGTCTTCAACTTCCAGCTGAATCTCGCCGTGCTCTTTCTGACCGCGCTTCCGATTGGCTCGGCGATGGCGCAGCGTCACCAGCTCGAGCGTGATCTGACGGACGAGAAGGAACGCGCGGATCGATTCGCGACCGAGATGGCGGCGCTGGCCAACATCGACGACCTGACCGGCCTCGCGACGAGGCGCTTCCTGCTCGACCAGCTCGACCTGATGGCCGCCACGGCGCGACGCCTGAAGCAGCCGCTGACGCTGGCCATGATCGACATCGACCACTTCAAGCCGATCAACGACAAGTTCGGACATGCGGTGGGTGACGCCGTGCTGATGGCGATCGGTGCCGCCTGCCGAAGCGCCGTGCGCAGCGACGATGTGATCGGACGACTCGGCGGCGAGGAGTTCGCGATGCTGATGCCCCTCACCGATCAGGAGACGGCATTCCGGATCGTCGATCGATTGCGCGAGGCGGTGGCAGCGATTTCCATTCCGACCAGCGATGGCCGTGCCGTGTCGGTGACGATCAGCATCGGCATGGCGATGTTCGCCGATCAGCAGCAGATCGACCGGTTGCTGCTCGATGCGGACCGGGCCCTGTATCTGGCCAAGGAGCGGGGCCGGAATCGCATCGTGCTGGCCGAGCGGGCGGTCGTCGGGTCGCTGTTCTAGTGGCGACACGACACCGCGCTGCGCGCGGCGCGATTGCATCCAGCGAAGCCTGCCTCCGAGGCGGCGACACGACCCCAACGGCGTCACGGCAACTGCTGAACGGCGACTGCTGAACGGCGACTGCTGAACGGC
>Ga0163144_10000517_pt1 | contig 89561 bp, 85 predicted proteins | sample OliLak19BULKMAT1_FD_123175 | JGI IMG/M metagenome (GOLD analysis project Ga0163144, IMG submission 123175) | Freshwater microbial mat bacterial communities from Lake Vanda, McMurdo Dry Valleys, Antarctica - Oligotrophic Lake LV.19.BULKMAT1 | ecosystem: Environmental > Aquatic > Freshwater >...
GCGACGAAATACTCGCCGTCGCCAATACCGACCACGATCGGCGGACCGTTGCGGACCGTCACGAGCTTGTTCGGATCGTCGGCCGAGAGCAGCACCAGCGCGAATAGCCCGCGGACGCGCTTCATGGCGCGCAGCACCGCGTTCTCCAGGCCGTCGCCCTTCGACTCTTTCTGGACCAGGTGCGCCACGACTTCGGTGTCGGTCTCCGATTCGAACTTGTGCCCCTCGGCGATCAGCTCCCGCTTGATCTCCAGGTAGTTCTCGATGATGCCGTTGTGGACGACGACGATGCGGCCCGAGCCGTCGCGGTGGGGATGGGCGTTCTCTTCCGTGGGGCGGCCATGCGTGGCCCACCGGGTGTGGCCAAGGCCATACTCCCCCACCAGCGGCTTGCCCTGGAGCGCGTTCTCGAGGTTGATCAACTTGCCGGCACTGCGCCGGATGTCGATCTCGCCGTCGTGCACCACCGCGATACCGGCGGAGTCGTAGCCGCGGTACTCGAGGCGGCGCAGCCCATCAAGAATAATGGGGACGACGGGCTTGGGGCCGAGGTATCCGATAATGCCGCACATAGTTAAGCTTTGGGCTTCTGGTGGCGCTTCTCGCGCCAGCCTTCCTTGTTTTCCTGGCGTGCGCGGCCCACGCCGAGCGCGCCGGCCGGGACATCTTTCGTGATCGTCGATCCCGCTGCAATGTACGCGCCATCGGCCAAATTGATCGGCGCCACGAGTGTGCTGTTGCTGCCGACGAACACCTTGTCGCCGATCGTCGTGTGGTGCTTGTTCTCGCCGTCGTAGTTGCAGGTGATGGTGCCGGCGCCGACATTGGTCGCGGATCCAATGGTCGTGTCGCCCAGATAGGCGAGGTGATTGGCCTTGGAGCCCTTGCCCATCGACGTCTTCTTCAACTCGACGAAGTTGCCGATGTGGGCGTCTTCACCAACCTGCGATCCAGGGCGGATGTGGGTGAATGGTCCAAGGAAGGCGCCGGCCTCGACTGTGGAGTCTGTCACCACAGTGTGGTTCCGCACACACACCCGGTCGCCGAGCGTGGAGTTCACGATCCGGCTGCCGGCGTGGATCTCGCACGCCGCGCCAATCTTCGTGGACCCTTCCAGGAACACGCAGGGATGGATCACCGTGTCGGCTCCGACCTCGACATCGCTGTCGACGTAGGTGGTGGCGGGGTCAATCAACGTGACACCCGCGGCCATCAGCTCTTCGTTTTTCTGCTGGCGGACCATGGCACTGACCTCGGCAAGTTCTGTGCGGCTATTGATGCCGCGAATCTCTTCCGCACGCTCGACCGTCCACGTGGCGACGGTGTGTTTCTGTTTGCGATAGATGGCAACCAGATCTGGCAGGTAGTACTCACCCTGGTTGTTCGCCGTGCCGATCGAATCCAGGGCACCAAACAGGGGCGCGAGGTCGAAGGCATAGATCCCCGAGTTGATTTCCGTGATCTTCTTCTGCGCCGGCGAGGCGTCGCGCTCCTCGACGATTTTCGAGATGCGTCCGTTGGTCCGGACAATGCGCCCGTAGCCGAAGGGGCGCGGCATGCCGGCGGTGATCACGGTCGCGGCCGCCTGCGATTGCACGTGGGTATCGATGAGCGAGCGCAGCGTGTTGCTGGTCAGCAGCGGGACATCGCCCGAGAGCAGGATGACGACCCCGGTCTTCCCTTCCAGGATGGGCCGGGCTTGCAGCAGCGCGTGACCCGTACCCTGTTGTTGTTCCTGGACGACGAACCCCAGGTTCGGGCGCAAACCGAGGGCCCGGCGAACATCATCGGCCCCGTGACCGACCACGAGCGTCGTGCTGGCAGGTGCGAGCGCGTCGGCCGTGCGCAGGACGCGTTCAATCAGGGTGAAGCCGGCGATGCGGTGAAGCACCTTCGGCACCTGCGACTTCATCCGCGTGCCCTTGCCGGCGGCGAGCACGACGACGTGAATCTCAACCACGAGTAATCTTGACCCGTTCTAAGGCGTCGTAGACCACCTTTGTGGTCAGCCCCAGGCGTTCCGCCACCAACCGCGCGGTATCGCGTTTCGACTCGCCCAGACCGTTTTCTGTTAATTGACCAAATAATTTCTCGATATCATCGTCCGTGGCCGCCATCGGGAGGCTTTGGTCCTTCGATCCCGGTGGAATGACGAGGGTGAACTCGCCCTGGGGGGACGGAAACCTGGCCAGGAGCTCCTCGGGAGTGCCAAAGACGAACTCTTCGTGGATCTTGGTGAGCTCTCGCCCGACCATTATCTGGCATTTAACCAAATATTGCAGCTCTCCGAGGGTCTTCAGTAGCCGATGGGGGGCCTCAAAGAACACCGCGGCCCGATCTTGGCTGGCCTCAACCAGGGCGAGAAACCATTGTTTTCTGTCTTTTGACTTAATCGGAGCAAACCCATGAAAACAAAACCCTTCCGACTTCATTCCAGCCACGGACATCGCGGTTACCACGGCGCAGGCTCCGGGGATGGGCTCGACTCGGAAGCCTGCCTCACGCACGGCAGCCACAAGCGTCGAGCCAGGGTCAGAAACGCCAGGGGTACCGGCATCCGTGACCAGGGCGATCGAGTCTCCGGCCGCCAATCGGCTGAGCAAACGCGCGACTCGAGCGCCTTCGTTATGTTCGTGGACACTGAGGACGGGGGTCGCAATCTCGTAGTGGCGTAACAGGTTCCCCGTCCGCCTCGTATCTTCGGCGGCAACCAATTGCACCGACTTCAAAATGCGGAGAGCGCGAAGCGTGATGTCTTCGAGGTGGCCGATGGGTGTCGCGACGACGAACAGCGTCCCCTTCATCAGCCGCATTTTATTGTACCATTGCGAGATGGCCGCTTTCCCGAGATCTCGGCCTAGTGTCCTGCATGCACGCGGCTGAACCACTACCCCACTTCGTCGACGACTATCTCGCCTATCTCTACGAGGTCCACCCCACCGGGGCGACCATGGACGGCGTCCACATCCATGACGACCTGTTAGAGGACTTCCGGCGGACGGCCATCGATAGCCACACCAGTGCCCTTTCCGGCTTCGCCCGGCGGCTGGACAGCATTCCGCACGCGAACTTGCCGCTGCGGGAGCAGGTCGAGCACCAGATTGTCGCGTCGAACATCCGGGCTCGCCAGTTCGACCTGGAAGCCACGCGCCCGTGGGAGCGCAACCCGCACGTTTACGCCGACATTCTGGCCTCGAGCCTGGCCGCCCAGGCGATCTTCACCCACTCGCCCGAGACCGACCGGGCCCGACGGGTGCTGTCGAAGTTGCGCCAGGTGCCACGACTGGTGCAGGCGGCACGCGACAACATCAAGGATCCGCCCGCGATTTTCGTCAAGGTCGGCATCGACACCTGGCGTGGCGCCATGTCGTTCATCAAGACCGACCTGCCGCGCGCCTTCTCGAACGTCGATGACATTCACCTGCTCGGCGACCTCGACGATGCGTGCACGGAGTCGGTGAAAACGATCGGCGCCTACGTCGACGACCTCGAGAACGACATTCGGCCCAGGGCCAAGGGGTCGTTCCGTCTCGGCCGCGACAAGTTCGAGCAGAAGCTGCGCCTGGAAGAAGGGATCACGCTGCCAGTTGATCGCCTGCTGGCCATTGCCACTCGCGAACTGGCGGCGACTCAGGAAGAGTTCCGTCAGTTGGCCGGCGGCCGGAATGGCGTCGGCCCAATGGAGGCGTGGCGAAAGGCCAAGGCTCAACATCCAGCACCCGGCGCACTGATCTCAACGGCGCGTGAGCAGGTCGACGAGCTCCACACCTTCCTGTCTCGCAACCCGGTCGTCAGCATTCCAGACAGTTCCGGGGTCGCGGTGGCCGCCACTCCAGAGTTCTTCCGCTGGTCGTCGGCCAGCATGTGGACGCCCGGGCCGTACGAATCGAAGCCGTCGCGCGCGATGTACTACCTGACCGACGTCGATCCGAAGTGGGATGCCGACCGCAAGCTCGAACACTTGCGCGACTTCAACACGCCGACGCTCTGGACCATCTCCATGCACGAGGTGTATCCCGGGCACTTCCTCCACTATCAACATCTGCGCCGTGTCGACTCCAAGGTCCGCCGCTCAACGATGTTTGCGCCAGCCTCCTACATGGAAGGCTGGGCCCATTACTGCGAGCAGATGATGCTCGAGGCTGGTTTCGGCAAGGGCGACCAGGCGCTCAAGCTGGGCCAACTGGCCGAGGCGCTCGTTCGCCTCGCCCGCTTCATTGTCGGCATCCGCCTGCACACTGAAGACTGGTCGGTGGAGCAGGGTGTGCGGTTTTTCCGTGATGAAGCCTTCCTGGAAGAGGCCAATGCCCGCCGCGAAGCCGAGCGCGGCACCTTCGATCCGACGTATCTTGTGTACTCGGCAGGCAAGCTGATGCTGCTGAAACTGCGCCGCGACTGGTACGAGCAGCAAGGCGGCAAGCCCTCGCTGCGCGCGTTCCACGATGCGCTGCTGGCCCAGGGCTCCGCGCCCTTCTGGGCCCTGCGGCGCCTCATGCTTGATGGATCGTCAGACGTGGTGTTGGAGTAACAGCATGCCCTTGTACGAATACGAATGCACCGTCTGCGCGCACCGCTTCGAAGTGATTCAGAAGTACTCGGATGCGCCGATTGATATTTGCCCGAAGTGCGGCAGCGCGGTCAGCAAGTTGTTCTCGTCGCCCGCGATCCAGTTCAAGGGCTCCGGCTTCTACCTGACCGACTACGGCCGAGGCGGCAAGAGCGATCTGGGCACGGGGTCGGCGAAAGAGTCGAGCGCCAGCACGCCGACGGGCGAGGCCAAGTCAGACTCGAAGACCGAGACGAAGACCGACACGAAGTCCGAAACGAAGGCTGACACCAAGACCGAGTCGAAGCCGGCGGCAAAGGCCGACTGAGCTGGCGGAACTAAAGTTCCGCCCTCCTGGTGACATCTTTCAGGTATTCCAGGAACGGCGCGGCGAGTTCAGGCCGCTTCATCGCGAAGTAGACCGTCGCCTTCAGGAACCCCAGCTTGTTACCGGTGTCGTGGCGGACGCCGTCTACTTCGTAGGCGTAAATCGGTCGTGATTGCAGCAGCATGCGCAAGCCGTTGGTCAGCTGAATCTCGCCGGACTTGTCTTTCGCGGTCTCGTGAAGGGCAGGGAAGATGTCGGGCGTGAGGATGTAGCGGCCGATGATGGCGAGGTCTGACGGCGCGTCTTCACGCGCCGGCTTCTCGACCAGGTCCGTCACGCGATAGACGCCCTTGCCAAACTCGGGCGCCGGCTCGCCGGCGATCACGCCGTAGCTTGACACTTGATCCATCGGCACGCGTTCCACGGCGAGCACCGGCCCGCCGGCCTTCTCGAACACCGCGATCATCTGCGCCAGCGCCGGTGGTGTCGCATCAATCACATCGTCAGCCAGGATCACGGCGAACGGTTCGTTGCCGATTAAGGTTTCGGTGACGAGCACGGCATGACCCAAGCCGAGCGGTTCGCCCTGGCGCACGTACGAGACATTGATCTGATCGGAGATCTTGCGGACCTCTTCAGCCAGGTCGCGCTTGCCCCGGCTCTCGAGGAACGATTCGAGCTCCTTCGAAACGTCGAAGTGATCCTCGATGGCGTTCTTGCCTCGGCCGGTGACCAGGATGATGTTGGGGACGCCCGATTGGACGGCTTCTTCGACGCCGTATTGAATGGTCGGTTTGTCGACCAACGGCAGCATTTCCTTCGGCTGCGCCTTGGTGGCTGGCAGAAAACGCGTGCCCAGACCAGCGGCGGGGAAGACGACCTTGCGGACAGTCGAGCTCATACCTATTAGAATAGTGCAGTTATGCTCGACCCCAGTTACGTGCGCGACAACATCGAAGCCGTGCAGGCAGGCCTTGGCAATCGCGGTCTCGACGCAAAGGCCGAGCTGCAACAACTGGCCACGGTTGAAACGCAACGCCGCCGCTTGATCCCCGCGATCGAGGGACTCAAGCGCGAGCAGAACACGTCGGGCGATCAGGTGGCGCGCGCCAAGCGCCAGGGCGAAGAGGTGCAGCACCTCTACGAGGCGAGCAAGCAGCGCAACCAGAAGATCAAGCAGATGGAAGTGGAGCTCGACGCGGTCGAGCGCCAGCGCACCCTGATTCTCGAGACGCTGCCCAACCTGCCGCACGCCAGCGTGCCGGTGGGGAAGAGCGCGGCCGACAACGTGGTGGTGCGCACCTGGGGCGAGCCCAAGCCGCTGGACTTCGAACCCAAGGCACACTGGGATCTCGGTCCGCAACTGGGCATCATCGATTTCGAACGGGCCACCAAGATTTCCGGCTCGCGCTTCGCGATCCTCATGGGCGCCGGCGCGCAACTCGAGCGCGCGCTGATCAACTTCATGCTGACGCTGCACACCACCGAGCACGGTTACACCGAAGTGCTGCCGCCGTTCCTGGTGTCGTCAACGACGCTCTACGGTACGGGCCAGTTGCCGAAGTTCGAACCGGATCTCTTCAAGATCGCCGGTGAATGGGATCTTTATTTGATCCCGACCGCCGAGGTTCCGGTCACGAACATGTATCGCGGCGAGATTCTCGACGGCCGCCTGCTGCCGCTGAAGTACACCGCCTACACGCCATGCTTCCGCAGCGAAGCGGGTTCGTACGGCGCCGACGTGCGCGGCTTGATCCGGCAGCACCAGTTCGACAAAGTTGAGCTGGTCAAGTTCGCGACGCCAGAGACGTCGTACGACGAGCTGGAAAGCCTCACGGCCAACGCCGAGCGCGTGCTGCAGTTGCTGGGCTTGCCATATCGCACCGTGGCGCTGTGCACGGGCGACATGGGCTTCTCCTCGTCCAAGACTTACGACATCGAGGTGTGGCTGCCCAGCCAGAAGGCTTATCGCGAGATTTCGTCGTGCTCGAACTGCGAAGCCTTCCAGGCGCGCCGCGCCAACATCAAGTACCGGCCGGCGGGCACCGGGAAGGCCGAGCACGTGCATACGCTCAATGGCTCGGGCCTGGCAGTGGGGCGCACGCTGATCGCGATTCTCGAGAATTACCAGCAGGCCGACGGGTCGGTGCTGATTCCCGAGGCGCTCAAGCCGTTCATGGGCGGGCGGGACGTGATCGGGTTGAAGCAGGCGTGAGAGGGGAATAGTCCCCGCTGCACTGCTCTCGTTCAGCAAAAGAGGCCGCAAACTCGGTCCCGTCACTGGCGCGATCGTTGCACTCCCGGAGAAGGTCTTCTCCAAAGGAGTTGCAATATGCCGCGGACCGTCACCCAACTCGCGCACAGCCTGGCCTTACTCGTTGCCGTCCTGGTTCTCGCCGGGCTCACACCCGGGCTATTGGGCCAGGCCCCGGCCCCTGGTTTTCCAAGCAAGGCGAACGGCGAGTGGGCCAGCTACAACAGCGACATCGCGGGCAGCCGCTACATGCCCTTCGACCAGATCAACGCCTCCAACTTCAACCAGCTCGAGGTCGCCTTTCACTTCAAGACCGACAACCTCGGTCCGCGTCTCGAATACAAGCTGGAAGGCACCCCGCTCATGGTGAAGCGCACCCTTTACATGACCGGCGGCACGAGGCGGTCGGTAGTGGCGCTCGACGCGAAGACCGGCGAACAGAAATGGGTCTACAACATGGACGAGGGACGGCGCGCCGAAATGGCCCCGCGCGTCCTCTCGGGCCGCGGCTTGTCGTACTGGACCGACGGCAAGGGCGACGAACGAATCATCTACGTCACCATCGGCTATCGCCTCGTGCAGTTGAACGCCAGGACCGGCCAGCCAATCCCTGGCTTCGGCAAGGGCGGCGTGGTTGACCTGAAGGAAGGCGTCCTTTTCGGCAAGAAGGTGAACGGCAAGTGGCAGCAGTCGCAGATCCCCCTCGTCGAGGGCGAAATCGGCACCAACTCGACGCCTCTCGTCGTCGGCGACATCATCGTCGTCCAGTCGGCGATGGCCGAAGGGCTGCGCTACGAGTTCAGCAACAATTCCAAGGGCCTTGTGCGTGCGTATGACGCGCGGACCGGTACACAGCTCTGGCGGTTCGACACCATGCCGGGCCCTGGCGAGTGGGGCAACGGGACGTGGGAAGACGGCTCCTGGAACTGGACCGGCAACACCGGCGTGTGGACAGAGATGTCGGCGGATCCGGAGGCGGGCCTGCTGTACCTGCCGGTTGAATCGCCGACGATTGATGCCTACGGCGGCAACCGGCCTGGCAACAACCTGTATGCCGAGAGTCTTGTGGCGGTGGACCTGAAGACCGGCAAGAAGAAATGGCACTTCCAGATCACGCACCATCCGCTCTGGGACTACGACCTGACCGGTGCGCCGCTGCTGATGAACGTCACGATTGACGGCAAGCCGCGCAAGATCGTGGGACAGCCAAGTAAGCAGGGGTGGCTGTACGCGTTCGACCGCATCACGGGCGAGCCCATCTGGCCGATGCCGGAGAAGGCGGTCCCGCAGTCTGACGTGCCCGGCGAGAAGACCTCGCCGACCCAGCCCTTTCCGTCCAAGCCGCCGACCTACTCACGCAACTACCTGGCGGCCGACGAGGTGATCGATTTTACGCCGGAGTTGCGCGCCCAGGCGCTGTTGAACCTCAAGAAGTTCCGGTGGGAGCAGACGCCGTTTGTCCCGTACGTGGTTCCGAACGACAAGGTGTTCGGCAGCGTCCAAGTCGGTAACACGATGGGCGGCGTCAACTGGCCGGGTTCCTCGTTCAATCCGGAAACGGGCATCTTCTATACGCAAGCGAACAACTCCTCGATCGGGTCGGGGAGCCTCGCCCCGGAGTACCTCGAGAAGATCAAGCCGGAGGCGAATCCCGACCACATTGCGATTTGGCAAGCAGCGGGCTTTGCCCAGCCTGGGTTCGAGGCGCCCTCGACCAGTGGCTACCGTCCGCCCGCTCAGGCCGGTGGCGGTGGCGGCGGCGCCAACCCCATGAGCACGGGTCTTGGCGGGCTTCCCATCGTCAAGCCACCCTACGGCGTGATCACGGCGCTCGACATGAATCGCGGCACGCTCATGTGGCAGGTACCGCACGGCGATACACCCGACGCAGTGCGCAACAGCCCGCTGCTCAAAGGTATGAGCATCCCGAAGACCGGCCAGACCGGCATTGTCGGGGTGGTGCTCACCAAGTCGCTGGTCATCGTCGGCGATCCGCAGGTGACCGCGTCGCCGGATCGGCCGCGGGGCGCGATGCTGCGTGCGTACGACCAGCAGACGGGCAAGGAAGTCGGCGCCGTGTGGATGCCGGCGCAGCAGAGCGGAAACCCGATGACCTACATGGTTGACGGACGCCAGTACGTCATCGTGGCGATTGGCGGCGGCATCTACTCGAGCGAGTACATCGCGTTTGCGCTGCCGCAAAGCGAGCTTAAGAAGACCACGGAGCGGTAGTCATGACGATTGGCCAATGGAGCAGTGCGGGTTTCGCGGCGACTTGGGCGGCCGGGATCTTCTCGGCCGCCCTCGGCGCCCAGCCGCAAAAAACGGTGTGGGACGGCGTCTACACGGAAGCGCAGGCCAAGAGCGGCGCGGAGTTGTTCGATCAGCGCTGCGCGGAATGCCACGGGCCCTCGGGCGCAGGCGGCGGCATGGCCGGCGCACTAACCGGGGCCGCCTTCTCGGCAAACTACGACGGCCAGACCGTGGGTGACCTGTTCGATCGGAACCGGTCCACGATGCCTCCCGGCCAAGAAGGACAGCTCAGCGGTCGGGACAACGCCGCCATCATTGCGTTCATCCTGCAGTTCAACGAATTTCCTGCGGGTCAGGCCGAGCTGCCGAGTCAAAGTATGGCGCTCAAGGCGATCAAGTACGTCGCGCAGAAACCCGTCGCGGCCGGCCCTCAGCAGGGCAACCGGCCACCCGGCACGCACCAGGACAACACCGACGGCAAGGAGTGGATTAGGCGTTTGGAGCGCCCCGAGCGAATCCCCGGCCTCAAGATCGAGGAGGTCATCGGCACGCTCGAGCTCAAGCCCGGCGACGTGATTGCGGATATCGGGTCGGGGACCGGCGCTTACACGATTGCGTTTGCGAAAGCGGTCGCGCCGTCAGGCAAGGCGCTGGCCGTGGACATCTGGCCCGAGCTTCTCGATTACGTGAAGCAGAAGTCGGCACAGGAGAAGGTCACCACCCTCCAGACCGTGCTCGCCGCCCTTGACGATCCCCGGCTTCCCCCGAATCAGGTGGACATCGCCTTCTTCCACGACGTGTTCCACAACACGAACGATCGCCAGGGCTACCTCCGCACCCTCGTGGCCCAGCTCAAGCCGGGTGGCCGCATCGCGATCATCGAACAGGAGTTCGACGACCCCATCGCGAAGAAATGGGACAAGCCCGAAGACCGCATTACGCGCGAGCAGGTGCGCGGCTGGATGGCTGAGGTTGGGTTCGAGCTCAAGGCCGAGTCCAACATGTTCAAGGGCGCCAGAAACCCCCAGGGAACGGGCATGCCGGAAAGGTGGTTCGTCGTCTACGCAATGACTTCAAGAATCGGGTGATGCAATGGACCAGCCTTCCAGCGTCGAAACGTGCCGGTGGGGCAGAATGACCGTTCGCCTGCCATACCCGTTGTGGCTCGACAGCGAAGGTGCGCGCTGAGTCGAGCGCCTTCGATCCCGACGAGAGCACCAATTGGAAGAACTAGACCGCAAGGTTCGGATTGGCGTCTTGGTCCGCAGATCGGTTGCGCCCTAGAGAACGCTACAATAGTAATCAGGTCGTGACCGCGGAAACGCAGTGGTTTCACTGGTTGGTGACACACGTCTACAATTGGTGCGGACGCTGGAGCCGGTTCTTGAACATCTGGCCGGGAACTAAGCGCGGAGAGATGGCTGAGTGGTCGATAGCGGCGGTCTTGAAAACCGCTGAACCTTTACGGGTTCCGGGGGTTCGAATCCCTCTCTCTCCGCCAACTCACTCGACTTCGTCTCGTTCGGGCGGAGAGAGAGGGAGTCGGGCTCAATTGGCGGCGCTTCGCGCCGCCAACAGTGCGAATCCCTTGCGGCGGAATACCCGCTCGACTTTGTCGTCGCCAGGCAGATTGCCAGATCGAGACAACAAACATGAAGAGACTCTTGTTCGCGTCGCTGCTCTTGATCGTCACCACTGCGTGCGGCGGCTCTGCTCAGAAATCCGACACCACTGAAGGGGCACCGATGGCTGATACCGGCGTTAAGGAATTGCAGATGGTCGACACCAAGGTTGGCACCGGCGACGAAGCGCGGCCGGGCCGCGTGGTGAGTGTTCACTACACCGGTTGGCTGTTCGACGCGTCGAAGGGCGACCAGCGCGGCGACAAGTTCGACAGCTCGAAGGATCGCAACGAGCCGTTCGAGTTTCCGCTGGGCGGCGGCCAGGTGATTCCTGGTTGGGACAAAGGCTTTGCCGGCATGAAGGTTGGCGGCACACGCGTGCTGACCATTCCACCCGACATGGGCTACGGCGCGCGCGGCGCCGGCGGCGTGATTCCGCCCAACGCCACGCTCGTGTTCGAAGTGGAATTACTGCAAGTTAAATAGGCGTGAGGCTTGAGACCTGGGGCTTGAAGAGCCCGGCCCAAGTCCCAAGTCCCTAGTCCCAAGCCCTGTGTGAATTGTAAACATTTCGGCGTCTGCGGTGGCTGCAGCCTGCCCGGTGTCGAGTACGCCGAGCAGCTGCTCCAGAAGCAGGCGCGGCTGTCGCGGCTGCTGGGCCTGCCGGTGCCGCCGCTTGTGCCGTCGCCGCGCGAGGACCGCTTCCGCACCAAGGTGGCCTTCGTCTTCGGCCCCGAAGGGCAGGGCCGAGGCCTGGTGATGGGTCACTACGCGCGCGGATCCAAGCAGATTGTCCGCATCGACGAGTGCCCGGTCCACAGCGACCGCGGCAACCGCATCGCGTTTGCGCTGCGCGATCGCCTGATGCGCGCCCGCATCTACGGCGCCGGCGCCCAACGCAACGGCCTCGTTCGCCACATCATCGTCCGGACGACGGAGGACGATCGACAGGCGGTGGCGATGCTGGTGGTGACCAAGAACGACAAGGCGTTGCGCACGCCCATTCGCGGCCTGCTCGCCTCCGCGGATCGCCCTGACGGCTTCTTCATTAACATCAACGATCGTCCCGGGCCCTTCATGGTGGGGTCGGAAACCATCAAGATCGACGGTCACAGCCACGTCAAGCAGGACGGGATCATCGACACCTCGTTCCTGGTGTCGCCGACAGCGTTCTTCCAGACCAACGTCGGCGCGGCGCGCGCCCTCGTCCAACTGGTGATTGATGGTGTCTTGTCAGGCGCACCTGAAGGTGCGCCGCTACGAGTACTGGACCTGTATGCCGGCAGCGGCTTGATGTCGCTTCCGCTGGTCAAGGCCGGTGTGCGGGTGACCGCGGTGGAAGAGAACCGGCAGGCCATGAAGGATGCCGAGGCGAACATCCGCCTGAACCGTATTCCGGGCGGGATGATGCGGCTGCTGACGTCGAGTGTCGAAGAGGCGCTGCCGCGCGTGGCGCGCGACCGCTGGGACGCGGTGGTGCTCGATCCGCCCCGCCAGGGCTGTCCCCCCGAGGTCCTGGACGGCGTGTTCAACCAGATTGCCCCGGCCCGCGCCGTGTATGTGTCCTGTAATCCGGAAGCGCTGGCGGCGGAATTGCCGGTTATCCTCAACGCCGGGTATCGCGTGACGGGCATCCAGCCAGTGGACATGTTTCCCCACACCGACCACATTGAAACCGTGGTGACGCTCTCGCGCGGATGAACCAAATCACCAAGGGCGTGGTGATCACCTCGACGGTGGCGGCCGCGGCGCTGAACCTGTACCTGGCGACGACGCCACAGAACCCGTCGATCTGGTGGTTCTCGCTGATCTCAGCCGCGATACTTTTCCTCGGTGGTGGCCGCCTTCGAAGTGTGTTCCTGCCCCTCATCCTGGTGGCGATGTTGGTCATGCCGACGGTGTACCTGCAGTGGCTCAACTACCAGAACTACGGACTGGAGATCATCTGGATCCTCCCGCTGCTCGGCCTCATCCTGTCAGGCCGGGATGCATGGCGTTGGTCGCTGCCTTCGGCTTGGCAATGGCCCCTGACGACGTGGGCGCTGGTGGTCGCGATGACGTGGCCAATCGTGTTCTTACGGGAAAGCGATTTCACTCCATGGATTCTGCCGCTGCCGCGAGTGTCCAACAGCAGCATCGGCATCTCGCCCTGGGAGGCGGGCCTCAGCGTCACCTACTTTGCGCTGGGCCACCTGCTTGGCATTCTCTGGATTGACGCGCTCTGGCGCTGGTTCGGGCACCAGCCGGCGCGGTTCATCCGGCTCGTCGCGGCGCCCCTGAGCGCCGCCGCGGCGCTGGCGTCCGCGGTCGCCGTCTATCAGGGCTTCGTCGATCTCAACTTCCTCAACAGCGGGTTCTGGGCATACATGGGCCGCACCGCGGGCACGCTTGGCGACGCCAACACGCTCGGCATGGTGGCGGCGTTATTGGCCCCGGTCGCAGTGGTGCTGGCGCAATCGATTGCCGCGCCGTGGTCATTCATCGTCGCGATCGGCGGCATGGCCATCGCGGTGGCAGCGGTCTGGACCTCGAGCTCGCGGACCGGGCTGGCGGCGCTGCTGATCGGCCTGACCGCAATCGCCGTCGAAGCCGCGCGCCGTCGGTTGACCACTCGCCGCCAGTCACCGCTCGCGAGCGGACGCACCATCGCCGGTGTGGCGGCGGGCGTGCTGTTGGCGGCGCTGCTGGTCGTGGCCTTGTCGCAAACCTCCACGACCACGGTGATCGACCGCGGATTGTTCGAGCACCTCTCGTTAAGCGGTGACCAAGGCCCGCTGAAAACCCTCTACGCGTACGGGTGGGAACGATTTGGCTATGGGCCGGCCGCGATCCAGATGATCCGCGAAAACCCACTCTCAGGTGTTGGCACCGGCGCCTTCCACACGCTGGTCCACGACTACGGCAAGTTGGTTGGCTACGACATTACCCCCGACAACGCCCAGAACTGGGTACGGCACCTGCTCGCCGAGTTCGGTCTGCTCGGTAGCGTGCCGTGGGTCTGGTGGTGCGGAGTCCTGCTCGCGTTGCTGTTTTCGAAGCTGCCGCCCGGCGCCGACCGGTTCTCGGCCGGAGTCCTGCGAGGAGCGCTCATCGCATTCGGCCTCGCATCGATGTTCGGTATGCCCGGGCAGTCGATACCGCTGGCGGTGACGTTCTGGATCCTGGTGTTCTGGTTTGCGATGGCCCGGGCGCCGCAATCCCCCGTCACTGACAACAGGTGGGCCACATGGCCGACCACGGTCGTGACCGTGCTGCTGATCTTCACTCACACCGGGTTGACGCTGGCCGCTGCCACCGGCGACCTGTTGCCCCGCCATCGCGCCATGCGATTCAACTGGTTCTACCGGTACGGCTTGATGGACCTCGACCCGGACCCCGCGGGCGGTGTCGGCCGTCGCTGGACGATGAAGGAATCGCTGGCGGTGATTCCAGTGCAAGGGAAGGTGCTGAAGTTTGTCGGATGGATCGACCATCCGGATGGCGACGAGCGGCCCGTCAGGGTCAGGGTGTGGGCGGACTCGGTTCTCGTCTACGATGCCGACCTCAAACGCAGCGCCGCGATTCACCTCGACCTGGCCGCCAAGCCCGGCGCCACGCACCTGGTGCTGCAGACCTGGATCAGCCGTACCTGGCGGCCCACCGATTTCGGCCGCCGCGACCAGCGCGAACTCGGCCTGTCGGTGCGCGACTGGATCTGGGAAGGAGATCAGGAGACGGTCAGATAAGGAGCTGTCCGATCCGCTCGCTTGAGCGGCTACTTGCGACCCACGGTCTTCTCCAGATACTTGCGAATCGTTTCGTAGGTCTGTGGTTGCATCCACGCATCGACAACCCGCGCGTTGAGATCGGAAAGACAAGCGGCGCGATCGAGGATCAGCGTGGTGAACGCCTCCTTCGTCAGCGCGAAGGCGCCGGCGGGAATGGCCGCGAGCCGATTCGCCGCCGCCACGGCGCGATCGATCAGCTCCTCGGGTGGACACTTTTCATCGATCAGTCCAAGCGTGACCGCTTCATCGACTTGCACCGTCCGCCCCGTGAGCACGAGGTCGCGGAACGAGGCGTCAGTCATGCGTGCGGCGACAATCTGTAAGGGTAACGCCGGGAACGGCACGCCGACCACCAGCTCCGGTACGCCGATGCGCCCGCTGCCCTCGGCCATGATGCGGCGATCGCAGGCCGCCGTCAGGATGCAGCCGCCGGCAATGGCGTGGCCGTTGACCGCGGCCACGAGCGGCTTGGGGAATGTCAGCGCATCGCGAAGCATCGTGTCGAGCACCGGCAGGAAGCGCTGGCCGTAGTCAGGCCCATCCTTGATCAGCCGGAACAGATCCACGCCGGCCGAGAAAGAGGCGCCCGTCCCGGTGACGACCACGCCGCGAACCGGGTCGTCCCCGGCCGACTTCAGCTCGGCCGTGAATGCTTCGCCCAGCTCGATGTCCATGGCGTTGACCTTGCCGTGCGCCAGTCGCAGCACGCGGATGCCATCGTGATCCTGTCGTTCGATCATGCGGGGCAGATTATCCTATGGATCCATGACCCAGATCGTCGACGCTCGGCCTGCCGCCACGGTCGTCGTGCTGCGCGACGGCGACCCGTTCGAGTTCCTGCTGCTGCGCCGCAACGACAAGGTGGCGTTCATGGCCGGATCGTATGTGTTTCCCGGCGGACGGGTGGACGCCGCCGACCATCCGGCCGAGGGGTCGCCGCTCGCGCCGCCCACGTTTGCTGACCTCACCGCGGCTCAGGAAGCCGCTTACCGGCAGGCCGCCGTCCGCGAAGTTCGGGAGGAGGCCAATGTCACCATCGCTGCCGCCGCCCTCGCTCCGCTCGCCCATTGGGTCACGCCGGAGATCGAAATCCGCCGTTACGACACCCGCTTCTTCCTGGCCCGCATGCCCGACGGCCAGCAGCCTCGTCATGATGACGGGGAAATGACCGCGATGGCGTGGCTGTCGCCACGGGCGGCGGTCGAGAAATTCGAGCAGCGCGAGTTGCTGTTGCCGCCGCCGACCTGGACCACGATTCGGCAGTTGGAGAAACTGGGTTCGATCGACGAGGTGTTTGCTTGGGCGCGACAACGCACGGTCGTTCGCGTGATGCCAGGCTTCATCAAGACCGCCACGCTGACCATGCTGACGCTCCCGGGCGACCCGCTGTTTCCCGCGATTCCGGGTTGGGACGTGCCTGAAGAAACACGGTTCGTGCTCGAAGAAGGCGCCCGATGGCAACCGCTGAAGCCCTGAACGACACCATCGATCGCGTGATCGCGCTCTTCAACGCGCGCGGCATGGATCTGCCAGACGGCTTCTTCGATCGGCGGACGCAGTTTCTGTTGAACGGCGCGGCCTTCGAAACGCTGCTCGGCCAACCGCCCACCGATCCGCTGGTCTTGATGCTGACGCGTGGCCCCGCCGGTTATCGCTTCATGGCCAAGGCCCTGCAACACGCGTTGCCGGATGCCAGGGTCGAGCGTGGTGAACTCGTCACCGGCGGCGATCCATTGAGGCTGACGACCAGGCTGTGGTTGTCAGGAACGTTGCGGGGTAGTGGTGAGGCCCTCAACACGGCCGTGAGCCTGACGCTGACGGTCAGCGCGCCGGGTCGGGTCGAGGTCGCTGAGGCCACCCTCGATGCCGGCGACCTGGACCGGCTCCGCCTCGCCCGCATCCAACCGTGATGTCGATTCTTCCCACCGCCGTTCGTCCTTGAACGTAGAGGCGGGTCTTTAGACCCGCCTGGAGCGCGGCCTAGGAGACGCCTCGGTCAGTCGGGATTAATGAAGCGGTAGAGCACGCGGATGATGCGATACGCATCAGGCATGGACTCGCGCGTGAACTCCACGGTGTCGGGCGCGACGAGCTGAATTTCCCGGAACGCGGTGGCCACTTCGGGGATGGTGAAGTTGCGCAGCTGCATCCGCACCTTGTAGGTGGCGAGGCGCTCGCGCGCCGGCTTCCGCGAGGTGGCGACCCCTTCTTTCGCGCCAGCCTGGATGTCGCGCCGGGCCTCGGCCGGTGACTTGCCCTCGACCGCGCGCATGTTGATGGCGCGCTTCACGACCACGCCGCGAATGCCCGGCGTCCACTCCTTCTGCTGCGCCACCGCCACATCGTCTCCCGTGATTAACACCACGGGCACGCCGAACCACTGCGCCATCAGCGTATTCAGGCCGCCTTCGCCGGCCGACTTGCCGTTGACCTGCACATCCTTGACGACGCCGGAACCGGTGTGGGCGAAGAGGCCGCGCGGCGAGTCGGCCTTGGCGTGATAGCCGACGAAGATCACGGCGTCAAAGGTTTCGTCGAGGCCTTCGACCATGCCGTGGCGCTTGAAGCTGTGGCTGATCAAGCGAGCGCGTGGATCGAGATCCTCAGGCAGCAGGTTGCGCTGGCTGCCGTGCGAGTCGTTGACCACCACGTCGGTGGCGCCGCCCTCGAACGCGCCGCGAATGGCGGCGTTGGCGTCTTCCGCCATCAGCTTGCGCGACCGGTTGTACTCCGCGCCGCCCGCGCTGGTCTGGTCGTCGCCGACCACCCCGCTGATGCCTTCCATGTCGACGGAGATGTAGACCTTCTTGCCTTGTGCGTCGAGGTGCGACGAAAAGACCAACACGAAGGACACGACAACCACGAAGAAAACATTCTTAAATGCAGCTGTCATGCGCACCCCAAAAACTACTTCGTGTTCTTCGTGACCTTGGTGTTCAAGGCGTTTCCGGCAGGTCGAGCGCGGCGCGGACGAAGTCCTGTTCCGGCAGTCCGCCCATGATCTCGATCGTCTCGTTGACGATCGTTTTCGGCACGCCGGTGACGCGGTACTTGCGGCTCAGGTCCATGAACTCCGTGGCTTCAATCGCGTCCGCGGTGATCAGTGGATTCGCGGCTGCCATCTTGTGTGCGAGGACGACCGCCCTCGGACAGTGCGGTCAAGTAGGTGTGGAAAAGACCTGGATATGCATCGGCGTCGTGACCGCCTGGATCCACGCCATGGTCTCGGGCTCGAGATCGATGTTGCCGGTGCCGGCGACGAGAATCGCCTCTACCAGCCCGACGAATTCATATCCGGTTGGTGCGCCATACATCCGCATGCGCGTGTCGACATCGTCGCTGAGAATGACGATGGCCGGCGCCTTGTCGATCTTGTATTTCGCCTTGTCCTCGAGATCGAGGACGAAGCTCTTCTCGACGACGGCGATCTTGTCGTTGAGCCCGGCGATCTCAGTGAGGATCTGCTTGGCCACCTGGCCACTTTCGGATCCGCCAAAGGCCTGCGTAAAGAGCACCAGTGTGACGGGTTTGGTGATGGTGGCGAGGTGCAGCTTGAGGGTGGCTTCGTCTTGCGCGGACAGTAAACCCATGCCCTGATTATCGCTCAGTAACTCACCGGTGGACGCGCAGGGGAACGACGCCACTAAAACTTGAACAGGTCGTCGAACGCCTTCTTCGCGCCGGTCGGCTCTTTCGGGTTCTGGCTCACGGCCGCGGTGGTTTCGCGTTCGAACGAGGTGCGGCCCGAAAACAGCGCGCAGTCATTCGCGACGTCCTTCGGCGAGACGCGGGCGGGAATTCTCTCGGCGCACTCGAGGCTGGCGCTGGGGTCGAAGTTCACGCACTGGACGCACGAGCGCAGGTCGACCTGGCACTTCGGGCACTTGCTCAGCGACATGATCTCGGTGTCGACGATGGTGCCGCAGCGGGCGCAGCGGGTAACCTGGCGCGACGTCATCATGCGCGGGTTACGCGCGCCTTCAGATGAAATGCGCCGCGCGCCGGCGGGCGCGCCCGGTTCACGTTCGGGTTTCGGCGCCGACGGCCGGTCGGGTCGTGGTCCCGAGGGACGATCGCTCTCCTGGTATCCGCGCTGCTTGTATTTCCGGTCGTCAGACATCGACTGGGCTCACTATAACGCGGCTTGAGGCTTGGGGACTTGAGGCTTGCGGTCTGGAAAGGGGACGCCTGAGGTCTCGAGCCCCGAGAAGTGCCGAGGCGCATGGCGTTGGGCGACCGACCCGCCTTTGCGCTTTTGGCGCTACGGCGCGTTTTACAGTGGGGGAAGCACCGGGTGGCCCGTCACCATGCGCTGGCAGGATGCTAGTTATGCGCCCCTAAGATGCGTTTGTCAAGGAATGAGGTACCCCGAATGAGGTACCCCGCACTTCGTCTTTATGACCGGGCGAAGAAAAAAAGTTGTTCGGCCAAGGCTCAGAACAGCGGCGGGCAAGTCTACTAATAGTGGTTGGTCGAAAGACCAACCACTAGCAAGAATCCGACTTAAAGAGTCGGCATTCCCGCTGGCTCTGCCCTTGTAGAAATGCCGATCTTTTTTCTATACAATACCGCTTGCGAAATTTTTCACAAGAGTCGCTCCCGGAGGTATTCGGGGTAAAGTGTGCGACTTCGGCACCGCTATTTTGAGCTGGTGCCCTAACACTCCGGGGGCTGCAAGGGACGCATGTCGCAGGTATTCCCAAAGAGCGCTAACGCCTGGTCCAAGGCCAGCGTGCTCGCCATCGTGTTCGTGCTGCTCAGCCTCGGCTGGGTAGTGCTCACGATTCAACGTTCTGATTTCGTCACGACAGCGAACCAGTTCGTCGAGCAGCCGGTCCAATTCAGTCACCAGCACCACGCCGGTGGCATCGGCATCGATTGCCGGTACTGCCACACGGCGGTGGAGGTGTCGGCGTCGGCCGGCATTCCGCCGACCAAGACCTGCATCAATTGCCATTCGCAGATCTGGTCGACGAGCCCGTACCTCGAACCGGTGCGCGCCAGCTTCCGCGACGACAAGCCGCTGAACTGGGTCCGGGTGCACGACCTGCCCGACTTCGTCTACTTCAACCACAGCATCCACGTGACCAAGGGCGTCGGCTGTGAGACGTGCCACGGCCGCGTCGACAAGATGCCGCTGATGATCCAGAAGTCGTCGCTGCAGATGGAGTGGTGCCTGAACTGTCACCGCAACCCGGCGCAGTTTGTTCGCCCGCGCGATCAGATCACGACCATGGGTTACCAGCCGGCGATTGCGCAGGCCGAACTCGGCCCGCGCCTGGTCAAGGAATACAAGATTGCCGGCCTCGAACACATGACGAGTTGCTCGGTGTGCCACCGATGAAACCGATGCACGCAGACGAAACCGATCCGAAGGCGCACCGCTCGATGAGCGCGCCGATTGACATCCAGGCCGTGCGCGCTCGCCTCGAGCAGCAGGGTGGACCGCAAGTGTGGCGCAGTCTCGAAGCGGTCGCTGAAACGACCGAATTCAAGGACTACCTGCACCGCGAGTTCCCGACCAACGCCTCGGAATGGCTCGATCCGGTCGGCCGCCGGTCGTTCATGAAGTTGATGAGCGCGTCGATGGCGCTCGCGGGCGTCACCGCCTGCACGGTGCAGCCCACCGAAATGATCGTCCCGTACGTGCGGCAGCCGGAGGAAGAAATTCCCGGCCGGCCGCTGTATTTTGCGACGGCCATGACGCTCGGCGGCGTCGCCAGCGGCGTGTTGGTGGAAAGCCACGAAGGGCGTCCGACGAAGATCGAGGGCAACCCTGATCACCCGGCCAGCCAGGGCGCGACCGACCTGTTCACGCAGGGCTCGGTGCTCACTTTGTACGATCCGGACCGCTCACAGACCATCACGCAGACCGGCGAAATTCGTCCGTGGAGCGCGGTGATCGCGGCCGTCCGCGGCGGCTTGTCGGCCCAGTCCGCCACCAAGGGTGCCGGCCTGCGCATTCTCACCGAGACGGTGAACTCGCCCTCGCTGGCGGCGCAGATTCAGCAAGTGCTGCAGCTGCAGCCCAACGCCAAGTGGCTTCAGTGGGAGCCGATGCCGCGCGACAACGCGCGGGCGGGCGCCCGCACGGCGTTTGGTGAATATCTCGAACCGGTCTACGACCTGTCGAAGGCCGATGTCATCCTCTCGCTCGACGCCGACTTCCTGGCCTCGGAAGGCGCCAGCAACCTGCACTACGCGCGCCAGTTCGCCGGCCGCCGCCAGGTTGACGAGAGCGCCGACAACCTCAACCGCCTCTACGTCGTCGAGTCCAGCCACTCGGTGACGGGCGGACGCGCCGACAACCGCCTGCCGATGAAGTCGAGCCAGGTGGAAGCGTTTGCGCGCGTGGTCGCGCAGCAGGTGGGTGTGGCCGGTGTGACCGGCACGGCCCCCGCCGGCAGCGACCAGTTTGCCGATGCGGTGGCGAAGGACCTGATGGCGCACCGCGGCCGCGCCGTGGTGATGGTCGGCGATTCACAGCCGCCCGCCGTCCACGCGATTGCTCACGCGCTGAACGCGGCACTGGGTGCCGCTGGCGCAACCGTGTCGTACCTGCCGACGCCCGAAATCGTGCCGAGCGAACAGCATGCGGCGTTACGCGAGCTGGTGACCGACATCGAGGCCGGCCGCGTCCAGATGCTGGTGATCGTCGGCGAGTCGAATCCGGTACTGAGCGCGCCAGCCGACTTCAAGTTCGCCGAGGCGATGGGCAAGGTGGCCCTCCGCATTCACTCGGGATTGTTCTTCGACGAGACGGCGACACTCAGTCACTGGCACGTGCCGGGCACGCACTACCTCGAAGCCTGGAGCGACGCGCGCAGCTTCGACGGCACCGTGTCGATCGTGCAGCCGCTGATTCAGCCACTTTACGGTGGCAAGTCCGCGCACGAATTGATCGCGACGCTCTCTGACCGCCCGGAACGCAACGGCTACGACGTCGTTCGCGAATACTGGATGGGGACTGGTCAGGCCGGTAAGGCTGGTGTGGCAGGTCAGGCAATGCCTGCGTCTGCTTCGGCGGCGCCGACGCCAGCACTAGCTGCCGGCCTTGCGCCGACACCACCGGCCTCACCCGCCGAACCCGCCTCACCGGCCGCCACGTTCGAGTTGTCGTGGCGAAAGTGGCTCCACGACGGCTTCATCGCCGGCACGGCGTTCGCTTCGTCTGCCGCGGTGGTGGCGCCTGATGTGGCGACCCGCATCACGGCCTCGGCCGCAGTGGACGGAATCGAAATCAACTTCCGCCGCGACGAAACCATCTACGACGGCCGCTTCGCCAACAACGGCTGGCTGCAGGAACTGCCCAAACCGGTGACCAAGCTGACGTGGGACAACGCTGCCCTGATGGCGCCGTCAACCGCCGAGGCCAATCAACTGCAGGCCGGCGACATCATCGCCATCCAGCACGATGGCCGCACCCTGAACGTGCCGGTCTGGATCACGCCGGGTCACGCGAAGGATGCCATCACCGTGTCGGTCGGCTACGGCCGCACGAAGGCCGGCCGCGTCGGCAACGGCACCGGGTTCAACACCTACGCACTGCGCGGCTCGACCTCGCCGTGGTACGGTGCCGCGACCATTACCAAGACCGGCGACACCTACCTGCTGGTAGGCACGCAGGATCACTGGTCAATTGAAGGCCGCAACATTATCCGGTCGGCCAAGCTCGAAGACTTCAAGGTGGCGCCGGCGTTCGCGAAGGAGATGGAGCACGTCAAGCTCGACAAGCGCATCTCGCTTTACGCCGACAAAGAATACAAGGGCGACCAGTGGGGCATGGCGATCGACATGAACGCCTGCACCGGTTGCTCGGCCTGCATCATCGCCTGTGTCGCCGAGAACAACATCCCGGTGGTCGGCAAGGTACAGGTCAGCAAGAACCGCGAGATGCACTGGCTGCGCATTGACCGCTACTTCGCGGGCAACCTCGACACGCCCGATACCTACTACCAGCCGATGCCCTGCCAGCAGTGCGAGAACGCGCCCTGCGAAGTGGTGTGCCCGGTCTCGGCGACGGTCCACAGCGATGAAGGCCTGAACGACATGGTCTACAACCGCTGCGTCGGCACGCGCTACTGCTCGAACAACTGCCCGTGGAAGGTGCGGCGCTTCAACTTCCTGCTGTTCCAGGACTGGAACACCCCACAGTTCAAGCTGCAGCGCAACCCGGACGTCACCGTCCGCAGCCGCGGCATCATGGAAAAGTGCACCTACTGCGTGCAGCGCATCAACGCCGCGCGCATCCAGGCCAAGCGCGAGGACCGCTCGATTCGCGACGGTGACATCGTGACGGCCTGCCAGGCCGTGTGCCCGACCGAAGCGATCGTGTTCGGCAACATCAACGACCCGAACAGCAAGGTTGCCAAGCTGAAGGCGAGCCCGCGCAACTACGCCACGCTCGAAGACCTCAACACGCGGCCGCGGACGACCTATCTCGCGGCGGTGCGCAATCCGAACCCGGCCCTGCCGTCGAACGCGATGGTCGGCGGCCACCACGAGGCGACCGAGTCGCACGAGCCCTCCTCACCTGAGGGCGGACACTAATGGCCAATCACTCGAACAACACCGCGCTGCTCGAAGAGACGCCGGTCATCCTGCCGGGGCACGACTTCGAGACGGTCACCGAGATCGTCGCCGAAATCCCGCTGTCGAAGCGGTTTCCCCTCGGCTGGATCGGCGTGCTGCTGATCGGTCTCGGCCTGGCAGGCATGCTGCACATGGCCCTTGGCTATCTGCTGCTCAAGGGCATCGGCATCTGGGGCAACAACATCCCTGTCGGCTGGGCGTTTGACATCATCAACTTCGTCTGGTGGATCGGCATCGGCCACGCCGGCACGCTGATCTCGGCAATTCTGCTGCTGTTCAAGCAGCAGTGGCGCATGTCGATCAGCCGCTTCGCTGAAGCGATGACGATTTTCGCCGTGGCTTGCGCGGCGATCTTCCCCGTATTTCACACCGGCCGTCCGTGGCTGGCGGCCTACTGGCTGTTCCCCTATCCCAACACCATGGGCTTGTGGCCGCAGTTCAAGAGCCCGCTGATCTGGGATGTGTTCGCCGTCTCGACCTACGCCACCGTCTCGATTGTATTCTGGTATGTCGGCCTCATCCCCGACCTGGCGACGCTGCGCGATCGCGCGGTGTCGAAAGTGAAGGCCAGCATCTACGGCATGCTCTCGCTCGGCTGGCGCGGTTCGGCGCGCCACTGGCACCGTTACGAGGTGACCTCGCTGATCCTCGCTGGCTTGTCGACGCCGCTGGTGCTGTCGGTGCACACGGTGGTCAGCTTCGACTTCGCGGTGTCGGTGATTCCCGGCTGGCACGCCACCATCTTCCCGCCCTACTTCGTGGCCGGCGCCATCTACTCGGGCTTCGCGATGGTACTCACGCTCGCGATTCCGGTGCGCCGCTTCTACGGCATGGAAAGCCTGATCACCATGCGCCACATCAACAACATGGCCAAGGTCATGCTGGCGACGGGACTGATGGTTGGCTACGGCTACGCCATGGAATTGTTCTTCGCCTGGTACAGCGCCAACCCGCATGAGAAGTTCATGATGTGGAACCGCATGTTCGGCCCCTACGGCTGGTCGTACTGGACGCTGATTTCGATCAATGTCGTGATGGTGCAGTTCCTGTGGCTGAAGAGCGTGCGCCACAACACGACGCTGCTCTTCATCATGTCGATCTTCGTCAACATCGGCATGTGGCTCGAGCGCTTCGTCATCATCGTGACGTCGCTGAACCGCGACTTCATCCCCGCGTCGTGGGGCATGTATTACCCGACGCAGTGGGACTTCATGACGTTCTTCGGGACGATCGGGTTGTTCCTGACGCTGTTCCTGCTGTTCCTGCGCTTCGTGCCGATGATTTCGATCTTCGAAGTCAAGATGCTGTTGCCGCAGTCGAAAGTGAAGGCAGACCATGCACACTAACGAACCGGCCAACAGCCTGCACGGCGTGATGGCCGAGTTTGACTCGGCGCAGGCCGTTGTCGACGCCGCGCGCAAGACCATGGCGCAGGGCTTCACGAAAGTGGAGGCCTATTCGCCGGTGCCGATCGAAGAGCTGAACGACATCATCCACAAGTCCCGGACGATCCTGCCGAAGCTGGTGCTCGCTGGCGGCCTCACCGGCATGGCGGCCGGCATGGCGCTGCAGTACTGGGCGTCGATCATCGAGTACCCGATGAACATCGGCGGCCGCCCGCAGGCCAGCTGGATCACCTTCATCGTGCCGTCGTACGAGCTGACCATCCTGTTCGCGGCCCTGACCGCCGTGATCGGCATGATCGTGCTGAGCGGCCTGCCGCAGCCGTACCACCCGGTGTTCAACGTCGACCGCTTCTCAATGGCCAGCTCCGACAAGTTCTTCCTGGTCGTCGAGTCGGCGGATCCGAAGTTCGACCAGCAGGCGACGAGCGAGTTCCTGCGCGGCACCGGCGCGAAGGGAGTCTACGACGTTGACGAATAAGTTCACCTTCGCACTCCTGGCCACCGTGACGCTGTTGCTCGCCGGCTGCCGCCAGGACATGCACGACGCGCCCCGCTACAAGGCGCTGCGCGGCAGCGACTTCTTTGCCGACGGCCGTTCGGCGCGCAACCTGGTGCCCGGCACCGTCGCCCGGGGCTGGCTGCGCGATGACGAGGCGCTCTACACCGGCAAGGTAGCGGGCCAGGTCGTCGACCAGTTCCCGTTCCAGATCGGCCACGCCGAACTACAGCGTGGCCAGCAACGCTTCAACATCTACTGCACGCCCTGCCACGGCAAGCTCGGCAACGGTCAGGGTATGGTCGTCCAGCGCGGCCTGCGCCAGGCCGCCTCGTATCACCAGGACCGGCTGCGCAGCGAGAAGGTCGGCTACTTCTACGACGTGATCGCCAACGGATTTGGCGCCATGCAGGGTTACGCCGAACAGATTCCGGTCCGCGACCGCTGGCTGATCGTCGCGTACGTGCGTGCGCTGCAACTGAGCCAGCACGCGACGGTGGACGACGTGCCGGCCGACCAGCGCGCGGCGCTTGACGCTTCGGCCGCCGAGACGCCTTCCGCATCAACCGAGCAGCCGGCTGCGGCCGCTCCTGCTGCGGAGAAGCATTAATGGTGGGCCAGTTTGCGAACCCATTCGACCGCTCCGCTCTCGCGGTCGCTCCTTCAGGGATGAGAGACCAGTGCAGACTGTGACTGCGGACACGTTTACGGCCGACACGCCGTTGCCCGGCCTGAAGCAGTTCGGGCTGATTGCTGCCGTGCTGGGCGTGGTGCTGACCGGCGCCGGCTTCATGATGGCGGGCGAGCAGGGCGCGGAGCGCTTCTTCCAGGCCTACCTGGTGGCCTACACCTTCTGGACCGGTGTGGCGCTCGGTTGCCTCGCGCTGCTGATGGTCCAACACCTGACCGGCGGCGCCTGGGGCATCGTGCTGCGACGGCCGTTCGAAGCGGCGGTCCGCACCATCCCGTTCATGGCTGTGCTGTTCCTGCCGATCGCGTTCGGCATGCACCACCTCTACGAGTGGACGCACGAAAGCGCGCTGACCGATCCGGTCCTGATGCAGAAGGCCGCGTACCTGAACACGCCCTTCTTCCTCGTCCGCCAGGTCATCTACTTCGTGATCTGGTCGGCGCTGGGCTACTTGCTGACCTCGTGGTCGGCCGAGCACGATCGCACCGGCGACCCCAAGCTGGTCGACAAGATGGAGAGCCTGTCGGGCGGGGGCCTCGTCCTCTACTTCCTCACCATCACCTTCGCGATGGTTGACTGGACGATGTCGATCAACCCGCACTGGTTCTCAACCATCTGGGGCATGCTCTACATCGGCGGCCAGGGCCTGTCGGCGTTCGCCTTTTGCATCATGGTGCTGGTGATGTTGTCGCAGACCGCGCCGATGAACAAGGTGCTGTCGACGCATCACTTCCACGACCTGGGCAAGTTCCTGTTCGCGTTCCTGATGCTGTGGGCGTACCTGTCGTTCTCGCAGTTGCTGATCATCTGGTCGGCGAACCTCCCTGAAGAAATTCCGCACTACATCGTGCGGTGGGAAACCAGCTGGCGCTACCTGAGCGCCTTTATCATCGTCGGTCACTTCATCGTGCCCTACGCGTTGCTGCTGTCGCGTGACCTGAAGAAGAACGCCGGCAAGCTGCGCATCGTGGCCACCTGGATCGTGTGCGCGCGCATCGCCGACTACTACTGGCACGTCGCGCCCGAGTTCCACAAGGACGGCCTGAGCCTCAGCCTGCTCGACCTGGCGCTGCCACTCGCACTGGGCGGCATCTTCATTTCGCTGTTCGTGTCCCAGCTCGCGGGGCGCTCGCTGCTGCCCGTCAACGATGCGGGGCTGGAGAAGGCACTGACCCATCATGTCCACTAACGAGCACACCAGCGAACACGACCTCGAGTACGGCGCCACGCCGCCGGGCGCCAAATACGAGCACACCGACATCGACACGTCGGTCGGCTACAAGTTCGCGCTGTGGCTGGCCGTCGCGATGGTGATCTCCGCGGGCATTGTCTATGGCACCTTCTGGTTCTTCGAAGGCCAGACCAGGAACGCCGACGCCGTGGCACAGAAGTATCCGCTCGCTGTGGGCCAGACGAAGACCCCGCCACTGCCGAACCTGCAGACGCAGCCGTTCAAGGACGTCTACCTGCTCCGCAAGGGCGAGGCCGAGACGCTCGCGAGCTATGGCTGGGTCGACAAGGAAGGCGGCATCACGCGCATTCCGATCGATCGCGCCATGGAAGTGTTGCTGCAGCGCGGGCTGCCGGCGCGCGCCGGCGGCGGTAATGGCCTGAACGTGATCACCCAAGACAGTTCGGCCGGTCGCACGATCGTTCCGAGGTAGTCGAAGGGCTGTGAGAGGTTCTGCACGGTGCTGAAGGGTTCGAGACTGCGAACGGCGATGGCGATGATGAGCGCGGTGGCGCTCATGACGGCGGTCGTGTCGGCGCAGGGCGAGGCGCCGGGCATTCGGCCGGCGGCGGCGCTGCCGTCAGGCCAGGTTCCGGGCGTGCTCGGCAAGGTCGCGTACGAGCAGCACCTGAACGAGCAGCTGCCGCTGGACCTGGCGTTCACCGACGAATCGGGCAAGGCCGTGAAGCTGGGCGATTACTTCGGCCGCAAGCCGGTGGTGCTGGCGTTCGTGTATTACGAGTGCCCGATGCTGTGCACGCAGGTGCTGAACGGCCTCGAAAGCGCGCTGCGCGTGATCGACGAAAGCATTGGCAAGGAATTCGACGTCGTCACCGTGAGCTTCGACGCGCGCGAGACGCCGGTGCTGGCGGCCGCCAAGAAGCAGGCCTACCTTGATCGTTACAAGCGCCCCGAGGCGGCGCAGGGCTGGCATTTCCTGACCGGCAGCCAGGCGTCGATTGACGCCCTGACCAAGTCGGCTGGGTTCAGCTACACCTGGGACGAGCAGTCACAGCAGTTTGCGCACGCCAGCGGCATCATCGTCGCCACCCCCGAGGGCCGGCTGTCGCGGTACTTCTTCGGCATCGACTACTCGCCGCGCGACCTCAAGTTCTCGTTGATTGAGTCCTCGTCCGGCAAGATCGGATCGCTGGCCGATCAACTGTTGCTCTACTGCTATCACTACGATCCGGCGGCGGGCAATTACGGCTTCGCCGCCATGCGAGCCGTTCGGGTTGGTGGCGCCGTCACGCTGGTGGCGCTGTTTGGATTCATGTTCGTGTCGATTCGGCGCGACAATCGCGCGGCCGGACACTAGCTAATGAAAATATTCGGCATTCCTATATTTCCGGATCAGGCCTCGACGTTCGCTGCGGACGTCGATGCGCTGTATTTCTTTATTCTCGCCACCTGCGCCTTCTTCGCGATCGGCGTGGCGATAGCGGTCATCTATTTCGGCATCCGCTATCACAAGAAGCACGACGGCGAGATCGGCGCGCGCATCGAGGGTAGCCTGCCGCTCGAGCTGCTGTGGAGCGTCATCCCCACGATCATCGCCATGGTGATGTTCGGCTGGGGCGCGTCGGTCTTCTACCACCTGCGCCGCCCGCCCGCCGAGGCGATGCACATCTACGCGGTCGGCAAGCAGTGGATGTGGAAGTTCCAGCACCTTGAAGGCCAGCGCGAGATCAACGAGCTGCACATCCCGGCCGGTCAGCCGATCAAGATCACGATCAGCTCGGAAGACGTGCTGCACAGCCTGTTTTTCCCGGCGTTCCGCACCAAGATCGACGCCATTCCCGGCCGCTACACCGAACTCTGGTTTGAGGCGCAGAAGCCGGGTCAGTACCACATCTTCTGCGCGGAGTACTGCGGCACCAATCACTCCGGCATGATCGGCACTGTGACCGTGCTCGAACCGGCTGCCTACCAGGCCTGGCTGCAGGGCGGCGCCATCGAAGGCTCCCTGGCGCAGCGCGGCGCCAAGTTGTTCAACGACCTGGCCTGCTCGACCTGCCACCTTGAGACCGGCCAGGGTCGCGGGCCGTCGCTGGCCGATATCGTCGGCACCACCGTCAGCCTGCAGGACGGCTCGTCGGTACTGGTCGATGAGGCCTACTTGCGCGAGTCGATCCTGAACTCGCAAGCCAAGGTCGTGAAGGGCTTCCAGCCATTGATGCCGACCTTTCAAGGGTTGATCAGCGAGGAGAATCTGGTGGCGCTGATCGAGCACGTCAAGTCCCTGTCGCCACACGCGGCCCCCGCCGCGCCGGCGGCTACGCCCACTCCCGCACCGGCGGGTGAAAAGAAATAGCCATGTTGGACAAGCTCAAGATTCCCGAGCGGAACTACCTAAACAACGGCCACGGCCTGGCGTCGTGGCTGCTGACCAAGGACCACAAGCGGATCGCGATCATGTATTTGATCTCGATTTCGGTGATGTTCTTCCTGGGCGGCCTGTTCGCCGTCGGCATCCGCCTGGAGCTGGCGACGCCGGCCGGCGACTTCGTCCAGGCTGACACCTACAACAAGTTCTTCACCGCGCACGGCGTGATCATGGTGTTCTTCTTCCTGATCCCGTCGATTCCGGCGGTGCTCGGCAACTTCCTGATCCCGCCAATGATTGGCGCCAAGGACCTGGCGTTCCCGCGCATCAACCTGCTCAGCCTCTACATCTACTGGATCGGCGGCATCTTCACGCTCTACGCCATGCTGTCGGGCGGCGTCGACACCGGCTGGACGTTCTACACCCCGTACAGCGCGACCGGGTCGAACAGCAACGTCGTGCCAGTCGCCCTCGGCGTCTTCATCGCCGGCTTCTCGTCGATCCTGACCGGCTTGAACTTCATCGTCACCATTCACCGCATGCGCGCGCCCGGCATGACGTGGTTCCGCCTGCCGCTGTTCGTGTGGGCCCACTACGCCACCAGCCTGGTGCAGGTGCTCGGCACACCGGTGATCGCGATCACGATCGTGATGCTCGGCGTCGAACGCGGCCTCGGCTTCGGTATCTTCGACCCCACCCGTGGCGGCGACCCGGTGCTGTTCCAGCACCTGTTCTGGTTCTATTCGCACCCGGCGGTTTACATCATGATCCTGCCCGCCCTCGGCGTGCAGAGCGAACTGATCTCGACCTTTTCACGAAAGACCATCTTTGGCTACAGCTTCGTCGCGTTCTCGTCGCTGGCGATTGCGGTGTTCGGCTTCATTGTGTGGGCGCACCACATGTTCGTGTCCGGCATCTCGACCTATGCCGCGATGGTGTTCTCGTTCCTCAGCTTCTCGGTCGCCATTCCGTCGGCGGTCAAGGTCTTCAACTGGACGGCGACGCTCTACAAGGGCGCCATCTCGTTCGAGACCCCGATGCTGTATGCCTACGGCTTCATGGGCCTGTTCGCCATCGGCGGCCTGACCGGCCTGTTCCTGGCCACGCTCGGCATGGACATCCACCTGCACGACACCTACTTCGTGGTCGCGCACTTCCACTACATCATGGTCGGCGGCGCGATCATGGGCTACCTGGGCGGCCTGCACTTCTGGTGGCCGAAGATCACCGGCCGCATGTATTCGGAGTTCTTCTCGCGCATTTCGGCGATCCTGGTGTTCGTCGGATTCAACCTGACGTTCTTTCCGCAGTTTGTCGTCGGCTACCTCGGCATGCCGCGCCGCTACCACGCGTATCCGGACGAGATGCAGGTGCTGAACGTGCTGTCGTCAGCCGGCGCCAGCGTCCTGGGCCTGGGTTACCTGCTGCCGGTTCTGTATTTCCTCTGGTCGCTGAAGAAGGGCGAAGTCGCCGGCCCGAACCCGTGGGGTGCCTCGGGCCTCGAGTGGCAGATGCAGTCGCCGCCGCTGACTGAGAACTTCGTCGAGGTCCCGATCGTGACCCACGAGGCCTACGAGTACGAGCACGTCGTCGCCAAGGAGAAGCATCTTGTCTAACGCGGTAGCGCACGCCGACGATCACGGTCACGCGCACGCACACCATCCGGCGCTGCAGCACCACTTCGACACGATGGCGCAGCAGAAAGAAGCTGCCGTCGTCGGGATGTGGGTGTTCCTGCTGACCGAAATCCTGTTCTTTGGCGGCCTGTTCGCGGCCTACATGGTCTACCGCATCTGGTACTTCGATGCGTTCGCCGAAGCCAGCCGGTCGCTCAGCCTGTTCTGGGGCGGCCTCAACACCGCAGTGCTGATCGGCAGCTCGCTCACCATGGCCATGGCCGTGCGGTGCGCGCAGACCAACAAGCGTTCAGCCACCGTGAACTGGCTGATCCTCACGATGATCCTCGGCACCGTATTCCTGGGTGTGAAGGTCATCGAGTACGCCGATAAGTTCGAACACCACCACGTGCCCGGCTACAACTTCCAGTGGGCGGCGGCGCACCCCTCGACTTCGCTGGGGGCAGGCGAAGCCGCAGCCGGCGCCGAACACGCTGCCCCGGGAGCCGGAGGCGCGGCGGCGGAACCCCACCGCGAGCTGGCGCTGAACGCCGACCAGCTGCAGTTGACGACGCAGATCTACTTCAGCCTCTACTTCACCATGACGGGGCTGCACGCCCTCCACATGATCATCGGCATCGGCATCATGCTGGTGATCACGAGAATGGCGTGGCAGGGCAAGTTCGACGAGGAGTACTACACCCCCGTCGAAATGGCCGGCCTGTACTGGCACTTCGTGGACATTGTCTGGATCTTCCTGTTCCCGCTGCTTTACCTCGTCGAGAGGCACGTCTAATGTCTGGACACGTTTCCCCGGTCAGCCTCTACATCACCATCTTCATGGCGTTGATGGTGCTTACCGCGGCCACGGTCGGCGCGGCCTTCGTGGACCTCGGCCAGTTCAACTTCCTGGTCGCGATGATCATCGCCGGCTTCAAGGCGACGCTGGTCATCTGGTACTTCATGCACGTGAAGTACGCGAGCAAGCTGACCAAGCTGACGGTGGCCACCGGCTTGTTCTTCCTCGCGATTCTGCTGGGATTGTTCCTGGTCGACTACGGCTCGAAGGCATTCTCGCAAATGCCGCCGTTTCTGAGCTAGGCATTGGCGGCACGAAAGTGCCGCCCTCCTGGCAACCTGCGGAGGGGTCCACGCCCTTGGCTAGAGGCGCGCGAACACGTTGTAGCGCGCCTCCTTCACTTTCCCGTCGTCCTTCACCACTTCCATTTGCACCGCTGAGCCGCCGATCTCGGCGAAGGCGTGCAGCATCCAGCGGCGGTCGAAGCGATTCTCGGGCACGTCCAGAATCGCGACCGCGTGCGTGGCCTTGGCGGTCATCCGCGCGAGCACGCCACGGGCGTAGTCCACGTCGGGAAACGATCCAAAGGTGCGGCACAGCACGACTTGCCACGGTTGCGAGGGATCGAGCTCGGTGAGCAAGCCAGCCGTGAATCGGCCGGCCGGCATGGCGGCTTGCGCGACCGCGATGAGCTCGGGATTGGCGTCAAGGCCACCGACGAGGTAGCCGTTGTCGTGGAGTGGGACAAGGAACTCGCCCCGGCCGCAGGCCACCTCGAAAACCTCGGTACCGGGCCCGATGTCCAGGGTCTCGGCCACGTACTCAACGAACAAATCCAACGACGGCTACTTCTTTTCGAGCGACGCGAGGTCGATGCTCGCCGTGTCGATTTGCACCGATGCGACCTTGGTGCCCGTGGCAACCCGGAACGGGAACGAGCACTTGTACTCGGGCTGCGAGCCCGGATCGATGATTGCCACCGAGGTGTTGTAGACCTTGCCGCTGGCGTCGGTGAGGACCGGCTTCTTGACGATCGTCTCCTTGAACGCGGGCGTCACCTTGAACGCCAGCGAGACAACGACGAATTCCTCGCCGGCCCTGGCATTGCCGCGCTGCGAATTGGTGGTCGGCGGACAGTCGATGAGTGCCACGTTCTGCGCCCGTTCGATTCCAGTGGCAACTACTTCGAGGCCCTTGTAGTTGACCGATTGGCCCGCCTGGCCGACGATCGTCACGGTCAGGCCGGCAGCGAATGCGGGTATCAGCAATGTTCTCAAGTAATCACCCCAAGCCCCAAGCCACCCCTACAGCGGCGCGTCCGGGTTGCCCAACGTGCGCCACATATGCGCGCTGGGGCTGTTGTCGTTGCCGAGGCCTTCTTTCGGAGACTTGAAGTGGCGGCCGATGATGTCGGTGAACGGTTCGATCGACACCTTCGCATTCGGGTCGAACGCGTAGAGGTCGTTCACCGTCACCATGCGCGGCTCCATGTACCACTTGTGGTTACGGAGCATCTTGTAGGTGGCCTCGATGTGCGGCGGCGGCGTGTAGTCCTGGCCGAAGATTCGGTAGTACAGGTCCGGGTATTCGTAGCCGGCATCGGGGTCGGCGTAGAAGCGCAGCGCCTGGTGATAGCGGATGCCGAAGGCGGACTTCTCCGGGATGTAGGGCTCGAACAACTGCGCGCCCCACCAGCCGTGATCGGCCTTCATCAGCGCCTGGGCGCAGTCATGCAGCAGGCAGGCGAGGATGATCTCTTCCGACATCCCGGTCTTCAGCGCGCGGGTGGCGCTCTGCAACACGTGATTGGCGGGTGCGAAGCGCAGGCGGAAGAAATCCTGCAGCGTCGGATTCTTCGGCATCGCCTCGAGCTTCTTGACGTTGCCGCGGGTGTTCACGAAGACGTTGCCGGTGCCGCGCCGGTAGTTGCGCGTTTCGATCTGCGCGTCGAGCTCGGCGACAGTGGGGAACTTCTCCGGCGTGCCGCCCTGGGCGGCCGCGGCCTGCTCGTCGAGCGATTCCTCCATCCAGTGCTCGAGGGCGTCGGCCTTGGCCTCCGAATCCATCATGCTGACGGCCGCCGTGCCGCCGAGGCTGGCGATGAAGGCTCTTCGGTCAATCTCCATGGTGTCTCGCTCCCGAACAGACGATAGACCCATTGGGCGGCCGCTTCAACCCAATTCCACGGCTACTTCAGGCCGGCGGCCTGGAGGTCGGCGAGCCACTTCCGGGCGAAATCGCGCGCGGCGTCGGTGGCGGGTTTGCCAGCGCGAAAGCACATCTTCCACTCGCCGGGTTTGGCTTCCAGGGCTGGATCGGCGAACTTGCGCACCTTGCCTTGCTCGACCAGCTTGGCCGCGTAATCAATGTCGGCAGTGGTCTCGAGGAACTTGCGCAGCCGCATGGCGACCAGCGCCCGCGGGTCGGCGGGGAACATGGCGTTGAAGGTCTTGACCGCCGCGTCGTGGGAGCTCACCTGCCCGGCGCGCTGGCCCTTCAGCATGGTCTCCAGTTCAGCACGCTGCGGCCCCTTCTCCATCTCGGTGAAGCGCGCCCGCATCGTCTCGAAGCCTTCTTCGAGCGTCGCCTTCTGCTCCGGCGTGATGTCGTCTGCCACGAACTGCTTGCGGAGGGCGTCAACCTGTTGCTCGAAGCCGGCGCGCTGCTTGGCGAGCACCTGGTCGGCGGTCTGTTCGGGCGGCAGCGGATCGGGTCCGTTGGCTTCGCGATGGTCGGCATAGCGGCGCTTGAATTCGTCACTATCGACAAACGCCCGCGCGAGCGAGGTCGCGCCGTTGACCATGGCGGCCCTGGCTGGCGGCGCCGCGGCAGTGAAGACCTCGGTCTTCCCGGCGATCGAGATCGCGCCAGCAATAAACGAGTCGAACACTGCTTCCTTGGCGCGGCCATCGGTGATGCCGAGCTGCGTCGTAACGGCCTGTCCGGCGAGGACGACGCCGATGGTGGCGACCCCGAAGGTCGAGATGAAAACCGTGCGAATCATCCGGTAAGGATACCCTCAGTCTGCCCGGGTGGCAGCCAGGGGATCGACCCGCACGGCGCTGCGGCCGAGCACCATCTTGAGAATGTCACCTGCGCGCGCGCCGAGCGCAATCCGGACAGCGATCTCCCTGGTGCGTGCCGAGACCGTGAACGCTAGCAGGCCATGGATGCCGATGGCCGCGAGCAGGAACGCCGCAACCGCGAAGGCACCCAACACACGCAGCTGCACGACCCGCGGCGCCGTCTCCAGCGCCACCACGTCCTCGAGCGTTGCGACGTTGGTAATGGGCAACTGCGCATCGGCCCGGTTGATGACCGATCGCACGGCAGAAATCACCGCCGAGGCAGGCACGCTTGTGCGGATCACCAGGTCTTTCGGCGCATAGAACCCAAACTGCCCATCCAACTGCTGCGATGCGGGCATATAAACCTGCGGCTCGCTGTCGCGCTCGAGGCCGCGCACCCGGAGGTCGCCCACCACGCCGACGATCACGGACGTGGCGTCGTCGAGCGCCATGGTCTGGCCGAGCACGTCCAACCGTTTCCAGTCGAGGTAGTTGGGAGGCGATGGTTCGAGGCGTGAGTATCCGCGCGATGCCTGCGTCAGCCACAGCTTGACCAGCTGCTCTGATTCCGGGAACGGCAGCGGCCGAAGCAACAAATGGTCGGCGACCGAGAAGGTGGCGGTGGTCGCGCCACGACCGAGTGCTGCCACTACGACGGCGGTGATCGTGAAGCCGGGCGTCCGGCGCAGCGAACGGATCGCGTACCTCACGTCCTGCCTGGTGATGTCGGCGTGCACACGCGCGGCATTGCCCACGGTATCGAGCGCGGCGCTGATCAAGAAGAGGAGGCGGCCAAAGCCGCTCGTCGCCTTGATGTCGCGCGCAAACACCGCGCACATCTCGTCGCCATACTCGGCACGGAAGGAACGGGGGTAAAGGCGCAGCAGCGCGCGATAGAACGACATCACGCTTTCTTCGGCATGAATCCGCTGGCGCGCGCCAGCACTTCCTGATGATGGCGTAGCCGTGCCGGTCTTCGTCGGCCACGGCCATGAGGATGAGGGCTGACGGGGTCTTCCGACCGTGTCCACGGCCTTGGTCGTGGCTCTCCTGTCCTCGCCGACCTCGCCGACGACGTACGCTTTGGTAAACCACCTACGTACGCTACGATGGGTCATGGCCATCACCGCCTCTGAGCTCCGGCGCAACGTCTACCGTGTTCTTGATCGCGTGGTCGACACGGGCCAAGCGGTGGAGATCGAGCGGCGCGGGCGCAGGCTCCGCATCATTGCCGCCGAACCGGTATCCAAGCTCGGCCGGCTGATCTCGCGCCCGGACTACCTCCGCGTCGAGGCAGCCGACATCGTGCAGATGGATTGGAGTGACGAGTGGCGTCCGTAATCTACCTGGACACACACGTGGTGGCGTGGCTGTTTGCCGGCGAGCACTCGCATCTGTCACGATCGGCGCGTCTCGCCATTGAAAGCCACGGCCTCCTGATCTCGCCGGCGGTCTTGCTCGAACTCGAGTATCTCTACGAAACCAAACGCACACACACCGCCGGCGCCGCAGTCGTTGATGACCTGCGCGAACGGATTGGCCTGCGCGTGTGCGAGTTGGGTTTCGAGGCGGTTGCCCGAGCGGCCCTCGGTCAGCGATGGACCCGCGACCCCTTCGATCGGCTGATCGTGGGCCAGGCCGCGATACAGTCGGCTCCCTTGCTGACGAAGGACCGCCGCATCAGACGCCACTATTCGCCCGCGATGTGGTGACATCAACGGACGACGTGCGTCCTACCTGCCTGACCCGCCCGACCAGCCTTCGACCGACCTACCTGCCCGAAGCCGGCTTCGACTGAACCGTGACCCGGTGGCCACGGATCTGGGTCCGCTTGAGGGCCGTAATGACGCGCTCCGCCAGCTCATCCGGAATCTCAACCAGCGAGTAGTCGTCGTGAATCTTGATCGCGCCGATCACGCCTGAAGGGATCTTCGCTTCGCCGGCAATCGCGCCAACGAGATCGGCCGGCCGGATGCTTTCTTCCTTGCCGACGCTGATGCGCAGCAGGGTCATGGGGCCTTCGTCTCTCGGCCCGCGCGCTGGACGCGGGGCGCGGTCGTAACTGCGGTCGTCGCGCGGCGGCGCATCGTACGAGCGGGACTGCCGCTCATCCGCCACCGGGGCATCCTCGACCACCGTCTTATCGGCGCTCTCGTTGGCCATCGCCACCGCAGCGGCGGCAATGTCGATCATCTCGAATTCCTGCGCCAGCGACTCGACCAGTTCCCTGGTGTCGTCGAGGCCGCCCGCCGTGATGCGTTCGCGGATGGCGTCCTTCGCCGCTTCGAGCCGGCGCTTGCGCAAGTCGGCTTCGGTCGGCAGCTTCCCGATCTCAACCTTCTGCTTCGTCAGTCGTTCCACGTACTGGAGAAAGCGCTGTTCGCGCGGCGCCGCCAGCGTGATGGCCACACCGTCGCGGCCAATGCGGCCGGTACGGCCAATGCGGTGCACATACACCTCAGGCGCCGTCGGCAGGTCGTAGTTAATGACGTGAGACACGTGATCGATGTCGAGACCACGAGCCGCGACGTCGGTGGCGACCAGGATGTCGGCCTTCTCGCTGCGGAACAGCTGCATCACGCGATCGCGCTGCTTTTGCATCATGCCGCCGTGCAGCGCCTGCGCGCCGTAGCCATGCGCGTTCAGCGTATCAGTGAGTTCATCCACCTCGAGGCGCGTGCGGCAGAAGATGATCGCCGACTTCGGGCTCTCGAAATCCAGGATGCGGCTGAGCGCGCCGGTCTTCTGGCCGCGTCCGACGATGTAGGCGACCTGGCGAATTTGCGGCAGCTTGCCGGGGGCGCGCTTTTCTTGCGCGATCTGCACCTTCTTCGGGGTCTTCAGGTGCTTGCCGGCAATCGACAGAATGCGCGGCGCAAAGGTCGCGGCGAACAATGCCGTCTGCCGCGTCTCGGGCGTCTCCGCGATGATCGCATCGATGTCTTCGGAGAAGCCCATGTCGAGCATCTCGTCGGCTTCGTCGAGCACCACCATTTCAACCGTCGCAAGATTCAGCGTCTGGCGGCGCAGGTGATCCAGCACGCGTCCCGGCGTGCCGACCACGACTTCCGCGCCGCGGCGCAGCGCGCGGATCTGGTGATCCATCGGTGCGCCACCGTAGACGGGGACGACGTTGAGGTTTGAGCCCTTGGCGTACTTGTGCAGCGCCTCGGCGACCTGCATCGCGAGCTCGCGGGTCGGGACCAGCACCAGCGCGCGAGCCTTGCCGCGGTTCGTCTTGAGATCCGCCGACAGCTTGTTGAGCAGCGGCAGCGCAAACGCCGCCGTCTTGCCCGTGCCGGTGGCCGCCTGGCCGAGCATGTCGTGTCCGGCAATCAGCACCGGAATGGCTTCACGCTGAATCGGCGTGGGTTCTTCGTAGCCCAGCGCCGATACGGCGGCAACCAGGGGCGCGGCGAGTCCGAGTGAGGCGAAACCGGACGAGTCGCCGGCAGATGGGGTCTTCATGTGAGTTCTCTACTTCTGTTCGTGATGACGTGGAGGCAACCCTTCAGGGTTGCCGGTCTGTTACTTCTGTTTGCAGTTGGCTTTCAGCCACTCCTGGTATCCAGCTTCGGTGAGTTCACCAGAGGCGAGAGCAACAGTACTCTGGACTGCGGACTCTTCGGTCGCCGTGAACTCAAGCCCGTTCAGCTCCAGAAAAGCAACCGCGACCATAAAACCAGTTCGCTTGTTGCCGTCGAGAAACGGATGATTCATTACGGTGCCCGCGGCATAGGCGGCGGCCATCTCGGGCAACGACTCGGAGCCGTACGCGAAGTGGTTCTGCGGTTTGGCGATCGCGGAGAGCAACAGCCCCTCGTCGCGGACTCCTGACAGGCCGCCGTGCTGCGACAACATCATTTCGTGAATGCCGAGGCAGTCCTCTCTGTTCAGCCAGAGCGGTTCTTTCACTTGGCAAGTTCGCGAAGCGCGTTCCTGTAACGACGGCTGATTTTTTCCGCGATCGCCATCTTGTCAGCGAAGGAAGGATCACCCGCCGTCAGACGGAACGAGCCATCGGCGGCGTCCGTCAGGAACAGAACGTCGCCCTCGTTTGCGTTCAGGCGAGCCAAGGCTTCCTTCGGAAGCACCACTCCCACCGAATTGCCGATCTTGCGGAGCTTGAGCTCGACGACCATGTGCCTATTGTATCAACAAATGTTATAACGTCGAAGGGTGGATTCGGGGCTCCTCGGACCGCCCAAAGCCTGTCGCCACCACCACGACGATGATCACCAGGAGCCCCCACGAATAGAAATTGTGGATACCGGCGTCGAACGCTGAGATTCGGGGCATTCCCAGCGCCATGCCTGACTGGGTGGCGTTGGCCGAGAGAATCGTCGGCAGGAAATACGGCAGCAGGAACGGCCAGGTGCAAACGGTGAGATCAAGCAAATTGGCGCGGCGATAGGCGCCGACGCCGGCCGCGGCCCCTGTCGCGCTGGCGACCGGCCCCACGGCCAGAATGGCCACCACGCTGTGTGTTGTCAGCAGCACCGCCGCCGAGACCATGCCCACGATCCACGATTCCGCCCGTGTCGCGGTCATCGCACGGCCGGTGGCCTTCACCATGCGGGCCAACGTTCCCGTCGCCTCGAAGCCGGCCACCAGAGCGACCAGGAACAGCGTGAAGATCGACACGCCAATGCCGCGCTCCAGACCGTCGATGACGAGGCTGCGTGCCGTGAAGCTGCCGGTCTCGAATCTCAACAGCTGATCCGGTTGCAGCAGTCCCAGTCCGAGACCCACGGCGATGGCCGCCACGGACCCGGCGATCAGCGACTCGACCAGGTGTCGCTTCGCCAGCAGCATCGCGATCACCAGCACGGGAACCAGGATCATCGGCAGGCCGTTGGGCGGTCCAACCGCGGTAGCCAACGACGCCGCGGTCATCGCATCCGCGCTACCGCCGGCGGCCGCATACACCACGAGCGCCACCAGCGCTGCCGGCAGCACGTATTTCAGTCGCGCGCGCACCGTGCCAGCGATGTCCGTGTTCTGAGTGCCGGCTGAGGCAATGGTGGTATCTGAGATCGGCGAGATGCTGTCGCCAAACGTCGCGCCGCCGAGGATGGCGCCGATCAACATCGCCGGATCCGCGCCGGTGGCGGCGCCAGCTGGATACAGCAGCGGGCCGCCGATGATGATGGTGCCGAAGCTGGTGCCGGTTGACGTGGCGACCAGGCAGCAGACCACGAACGCGGCGGCGACATACCTGCCCCCGCTCACCCCAATCGAGTGCGCCAGCCAAATCAGCGCCTCGACAAAGCCGCTGGCACCAAGCAGTGCGCTCAGTACGCCGGCCAACAGCCACGCCATGATCATCAGCATGACGATCGGCTGGGCCATGCCGGCGAGCAGGGTGTCGCAATAGCGATGGCGCTCGCGCGCGAGCACGATGCCGGTCGCGATTGCCGCCAGCAGGATGGGCCAGAATCCGCGCTCGTCTGGCGCCCCCATCAGTGCGAGCCATCCCACGCCGGCGAGAAACACGGCGAACGGCGCCAGCGCGCCGGCCACACCGCCCCGCATCACGACAACCCCACCGGCCATCGCGCTATAGTACCCGCCATGGCCGACCGGGACGACAGCTTCGAGCTGTATGACTTGCGCGTGGCAGTCATCGCCACCGATCGTCCAATGGTGTGCAGCCATGCGGCTGGCGACTGGTGCGAGGTACGCGGCGAGAATCTGACGCTGCCTGCCGGCCAGGCCTTCTCCATCTACGCTCTGGCGGCATTGCTGCCCCTGTTGCCCGCCAAGCAGCGGGTGACGCATGCCAACGACTGGATGACGACCGACACCGACATTGCCTGCCCTGATCCCAACTGCGGTGCGCGATTCCGTATCACGCGCGTTGGTCTGCGCACCTTCCGTCACAGCGAAGTGACGGTCGTGCCGCTGTCACCGTCATGAGCATTCCTCGTCTCGAGATCGCGCCGGGTTACTCCGTGTCGCGGCTTCTGAAGGGCGGCTGGCAGCTGGCCGGCGGGCACGGCCCCATCGATCGCGCGGCGGCGCTCGATGACATGGCGCGGTTCGCCGAGGCTGGTATCACGACCTTCGACTGCGCCGACATCTACACCGGTGTCGAAGAGTTGATCGGCGCGTTTCTGAGCGGCCGCCGCGGCGGCGCAGCGATCCAGGTTCACACCAAGTACGTGCCCGATCTCGACACGCTGGAAAGGCTGACCCGCCGCGATGTCGAGTCGGCCATTGATCGTTCGCTCACGCGGCTTGGCGTCGAACGGCTCGACTTGGTGCAGTTTCACTGGTGGGATTACCAGGTGCCGCGGTACGTCGAGGCGGCGACGTGGCTCGACGAGTGCCGACGCGCCGGAAAGATTGCCCATCTCGGCGTGACCAACTTCGACACCGAACACTTGCGCGAGTTGATCGACGCCGGTGTCTCACTCGTGTCGCATCAGGTGCAGTACTCCGTCATGGACCGAAGACCGGCGGCAGCCATGACCACGCTGTGCCAGCAGGCCGGAATTCAACTGCTGTGCTACGGCGGAATTGCCGGAGGGTTCCTGTCGGATCGCTATCTCGATCAGCCGGCGACCGCCGAACCGGTCGATAATCGATCGCTCGTGAAGTACCGCCTCATCATCGAGGAGTTCGGCGGATGGGACCGCTTTCAACGGTTGCTGCAGGCGCTTCACACGGTGGCGGCCCGCCACGGCGTGGCGATTGGCACTGTGGCGTTGCGATGGGTTCTCGACCAGCCTCGCGTCGCCGGCGTTATCGTCGGCGCGCGGCACTCGGGTCACCTTGCCGACTTGCCGCGCGCGGCCACGCTCCGGTTGACGGCCGAGGACCGGGCACTGATTGCCGGCACCCAGCGCGGAGCGGCTGGTCCGGCCGGCGATGTCTATGCGCTCGAACGGCAGCCGGGCGGAAGACACGCGTCGATCATGCGATATGCCCTGAACGCAGGCATCCGCTAAAGTGGATTACCGGATGTATTCATGCACATAGTCATCGTCGGCGGCGGCGAAGTCGGGTCGGCCCTGGCCCGCGCCCTGGCGGCTGAGCACGAGGTCGTCGTCATCGACCACGAACCGGCCGTGGCGGATCGGTTCACCTCCCTCGATGTCGACTTCATTCTGGGCAGCGGCACCAGCGAGGACGTGCTGGCGCGGGCCAACATCAAGGAGGCGGATTTCTTCGTCGCCTGCACCGGCCTCGACGAAGTGAACATCGTCGCGTGCGCGATGGCCAACCGCATTTCCAGTCCCGAAACCGTCTGCCTGGTCTCGCGCGCCGACTTCCTGGGGTCGTCGACCGACGCGGGACTGGAGCAGTTCGGCATCAACCGGGTGCTGTGGCCGGAAGCGCAACTGGCCGTCGACATCGAACAGGTGGTGACGGCGCCCGGCGCGATTGACGCCGAGGTCTTCGCCGGCGGCGTGGTCAGGCTGCTCGAATACAAGCTGGAGGCCTCGTCTGCGTTGGTGGCGGCGCCGGTGGGCGGCTTGCACTTGCCGAAGGGTTCCTTGATCGTGGCGGTCAAGCGCGGCGGCAAGCTGTTCGTGCCGCGCGGCGCGACGCAGTTGGTGGCGGGGGACAAGATCATCCTGATGGGCACGTCCGAGGCGATGCGGGACGTCGAGAAACTGGTCCGCCCCGGCGTCAATCAGGGGCGGCAGCGGGTGACCATCATCGGCGGCGGGGATGTCGGTCTCCAGGTTGCCGAGCGGCTCGAGAAAGCCGACAACGTCGACGTGCGGATCGTCGAACGCGGCGAGGAGCGCGGGGCGCTACTGGCGGCGCGGCTGACACGAACACTGGTGCTCAACGGCGATGGCACCGATCTGGAGTTCCTGGAGTCCGAAGATGTGGGCCGCAGCGACGTCCTGGTGTGCGTGATCGACAACGACGAGCGCAACCTGCTGGCGTCGCTGCTCGGCCGGCAATTGGGCGTGCCGAAAATCGTCACGCGGGTCAGCCGGCCGGGCAATCTGCGGCTGTTCGAGCGGGTCGGCATCGACGTGGCGTTGTCGGCGCGCGCGGCGGCGGTTGCCTCAATTCTCCATCAGATCTCCGGAGGCACGTCGAGCTTGCTGGCGGTGCTCGAACATGGCGAGGCGCGCGTGCTGGAACTGACGGTATCGAAGGATTTCGTGCCGCGTCAGCTCAAGGGGATCGGCACGCCAGAGGATGTGATCGTCGCGGCGATCCTTCGCGGCGATCACGCCATTGTCCCGCGCGGCGACGATCGCATTGACCCCGGCGACCGGATCCTGGTGTTCTGCACGCGGTCCGCGGCCGGGCGTGTGCAGGCCTACTTCGGCGGCACGGGCAGCTAGCGGTCGACGCGTATGCGCATTTCCCTGGTCGTCCATGTCTGCGGGCTGATCGTCCGCGTCTTCGGCCTGATGTTCCTGGCGCCAGCCGCGGTCGCGGCCGGCTACGGCGAGTATCGCGACGCCGTGGCCTTTGTCGCCGTCGGCGCGGTGACCGTTGCCATCGGCCACGCCATGCGCCGGGCGGGCGGCGCCGCGGCCGAGCAGGCCCTCGAACGCATGCGCCGGGTCGAGGGCCTGGCCGTGGTCTCGTTGTCGTGGCTGTTCATTGCGTGGTTCGCCGCCCTCCCGTACATCTGGGCGGGCCTCGGGCCGATCGACGCGATGTTCGAGTCGATGTCGGGCCTGACCACCACCGGCGCCACGGTGTTTCGCGATTTCTCGTTGTACGGCCGCGGCATCTTCTTCTGGCGATCGATGACGCAGTGGCTGGGCGGCATGGGCGTGATCGCCCTGTTCGTCGCCGTGCTGCCGCGCCTGGCCATTGGCGGCCGCGAAATCTTCTTCGCCGAAGCCTCGGGGCCGGACGACGAGAAGGTGAGTCCGCAGATTCGGCGGACGGCGTCGCTGTTGTGGCGCGTCTACGCGGGGCTGACGCTGCTGCAGACCATCGCGCTGTGGCTGGCCGGGTTCACGCTGTTCGACGCGATCTGCCACGCGTTCACGACGCTGGCCGCCGCCGGCTTCTCACCTAACCCGCAATCCATTGCCGGCTACAACAACCCGGCCGCCGAGTGGGTGATCATCGTCTTCATGTTCCTGGCGGGCGCCAACTTCGCCCTCCAGTACCGTGCGCTCGCCCAGCGCACCTTTACCATCGTGTTCCGCGACGAGGAAATGCGCGCCTACGCTGCCGTCATTGCCCTCGCGACGATCGCGTTGATGATCATCCTGGGCGACACCATGCCGGTGGGCACCAACCTACGCACGTCGCTGTTCCAGGTGTTGTCGATCCTCACGACCACCGGCTATGCGAGTGTGGACTTCGAAACCTGGAACCAGCAGGCCAAGGCCGTGCTCCTTGGCCTGATGTTCATCGGCGGTTGCGCCGGCTCGGCCGGCGGCGGACCCAAGGTCGTCCGGCACGTGCTGCTGGCGAAGTTCACGACACAGGAACTGCGGCGCATGCTGCATCCGCGCGCGGTGCTGCCGGTCAAGCTCGGTGGCCGCGTGGTCCAGCCAAGCGTGCTGCAAGGCGTGATTGTGTTCTTTCTCTTCTATCTGCTGACCTTTGCCGTGTGCTCGATTATCGTGATCCTGCTCGGCGCCGACATCGTGACCGGCATCTCGGCGACGGCCGCCTGCCTGGGTAACGTCGGTCCCGGCTTCGGTTCGGTCGGCCCCATGGGCCACTTTGCCGACCTCCATCCGATCAGCCGTATCGTGCTGACCATGGCGATGTGGATCGGCCGCCTCGAGGTGTTGACCGTGTTGGTCATCCTGCGCCCCGAGGCTTGGCGCTCGGGGCGCTGGTCGTCAGCCGATCGCGTTACTGGTTAACCTCGACGTTCATGTCGGTGATTCGGTAAGGCGCCGCGTGATCACGACATCTCCTATTCGATTTTGAGAGTGACATTCGGGTCGACCCGCATGGCTCTCCGCACGGGGACGACCGTTGCCAGGAATCCGGCAACCAGGACCAGCGCGAGCACGACCACAGCGGTGACCGGGTCACCGGGCTCGACGCCGAACAACAGGCTCGCGATCGCTCGCGACAGCACAAAGGCGCCGGCCAGGCCGGCCAGCAGGCCGCCGGCAATCGTGACCGCCGAATGGCGGGCGATGAGCGCGGCGACGTCGGCGCGGCTGGCTCCCAGGGCGATGCGAATGCCAATCTCGCGGCTGCGGCGCGACACACCGTAGCTCAGCAGGCCATGCATGCCGATCAGCGCAAGCGCGAACGCCACGCCGGCGAAGGCCGTGCTCATCAAGCCAATGAAGCGCGGTTGATCCAGCGTCCGGCCCAGCATGTCGTCGAGCGCCCGCACATTGCCGGGCGGCACGCCAGGATCGGCGGACCGAATTACCGACCGCAGCGCCGACGCTGCCGACGCGGTTGAATCGGCGGCGCGCACGACGACCGAGCCGCCGCGCAGCGCGCGTTGCTGCATGGATAGATACATCTCGGCTTCCGGCGGCGTGGCCGGCCCCCGATGATGCACGTCGGCAACCACTCCGACGACCTCGCAGGTTTGACCCATCACGAACACCTGCGCGCTGACGGCGCCTTCGCCCGCCCAGTGACGCGCCTTCAACGCCCGATTGACGATCACGACGCACGGCGCATCGCCGCGATCGGAATCGCCAAACCCGCGGCCCTCTGCGAGCCGGATGCCCATGGCCTTGAAGTAGTCGTGGCTGACAATGCGGAACCACGCCACCGGTTCTTCAGCGCGCGTGGCCGGCAGCGGCCGGCCCGCGATGCGAAAGCTCGTGTCGGTGTCCGAACCGCTCAACGGCAGCACCGACACCACGCCCGCCGACACAATCCCCGGCGTCGTCGACAACCGATCGAGGACGCCGTTGTAGAACTGCCGAATCGATTGCTCCGATTGATAGCGCGCGCGCGGCAGCGAAATCGTGGCGGCGACGACGCCATCTGGGCGGAAACCCAGGTCGACGCGCTGCAACTGGTCGAGGCTTCGCAACATCTGGCCGGCGCCGCTGAGCAGCACGACGGCCAGCGCCACTTCGGCCATCACCATCGAGCGGTGCAGTGTTGAGACGCCCGGATCGCCGCCGCCATCGCGCAGCAGCGTCATCAGGTCGGTGCGCGAGGCCAGCACCGCCGGCAGCAGTCCCGCCAGCATCGTCGTAGTCATGGTCACGGCGGCGGTGAACAGCAGCACCGCGCCGTCGATGCGCACCTCGCGCAGGCGCGGCACCTCGGCCGGCGCCAGCGCGATGATCGAGTCGAGCGAGACCACCGTCAGCAGTAACCCGCCGGCAGCGCCCAGCGCAGCCAGCAGCAACGTTTCGGTGACCAGTTGCGCGATCAGACGCCCACGCGAGGCGCCAAGCGACGCCCGCAAGGTCATCTCTCGAGCGCGTGTGGCCGCGCGCGCCATCAGCAACAGCGCGACGTTGACGCAGGCGATCAGCAACACGAAGCCAACCGAGGCCATCAGCATCAGCAGCGGCGTCCGGACCGGCCCAGTCATCTCTTCGCTGAGCGGCTCGAGCAGGATGCCGGAGCCCTCTTCGCCGATCTGTTCGGCGACCAGCTGGCGAGCCATGGCCGACATGCGCTCGCGGGCGAGATCGAGCGGCAGGTCCGGCTTGATGCGGCCCAGCGCGCGCAGCACCACCATCCCTACCGGGGCGCCGGGAGGGATGCGCGTCGTCGACCAGATCTCCGCATCGATGATCGCCGGATCGAACGACGCCTCGGTGATGCCAATCACGGTCACCGGCTCGTCATCGAGTTGCAGCGAGGCGCCAACGATCGCGACGTCGCCGGCGAAGCGGCGCAGCCACAGGCCGTGACTGATCACGACCATGGTGGGCGCGCCTGGCCGATCGTCTTCGGCCGTGAACAGCCGTCCGCGCGCCGCTTTCACCTCCAGCACGTCGAAGTAGCTTCCCGATACGGCCGCGCCGCGCAGGCGTTCGGGCTCCGCCACGCCCGTCAGGCTCGGCGCCCATCCACGCAGCACGGCAATCGACGACATGACCTCCGTTGACCGGCGCTGCCACTCAAGGAACAAGCCCGGCGATGTCCACTCGCGTTCGCGGCCGCTGATCTTCCTGAAATCCTGCCAGACAATCACGATGCGATCGGGATCGGGGTAGGGGAGCGGATCGAGCAGGACCGCTGAGACGAACGAGAAGATGGTGGTGTTAGCGGCCACGCCAAGGGCGATGGCCAGCACCGCCGCGGCAATCAGGCCGGGGGTGCGCCGCCAGCTTCGGATCGCGAATGAGAGATCGCCCAGGAGATGACCCACATCTCGAGGCTAGCGGGCGATTGTGAATTACTTGTGCGGACGGGGCAGGGTGACGGCGACGCGGAATCCGCCTGGCAGGTTGGCGGCGCCGACGGTGCCGTTCTGCAGCGTGACCAGCTGTTTGACAATCGCCAGGCCCAGGCCGGCGCCGCCGGTCCGTCGATCGCGCGACTCATCCACTCGGAAGAAGCGGTCGAACAGCCTGGCGATGACGTCCTCAGGCACGCCGGCCCCCTGGTCTGACACCAGCAGCCGCGCGTGCAGGTCGTCGATAGCTTCGACGGAGACCGTCACGGTCGTTCCGGCCGGCGCGTGGCGCACGGCGTTGTCGAGCAGGTTGACGAGAACCTGCCGGAGCCGCGCGCGATCGGCCAGCACCACCAGCGACGGCTCGGCCGGAGCCACCGCGATCGTCACCGTCTTGGCCGCCGCCGCCGACCCGAGTGACGCCGCGGCTTCGCCGAGCGCAACCGCGACCACGACCGGCTCGACGACCAGCCGCAGCTGTCCGGCTTCGGCTTGCGCCAGGTCGCGCAGGTCGTCGACGAGGCGCTCGAGGTGACGCGCATCGGCGTGCAGGCGGTTGATCACCTCGGGTGTCGGCTGGCGCAAGCCATCCTGGAGCGCTTCGAGTTCCGCGCGCACGTGCGTCAACGGCGTGCGCAGTTCGTGCGCCACGTCGTTCAGCAGCGATCGCCGCAGCTGCTCGTTGCGGTCGAGACCTTCAGCCATGGTGTTGAAGGCACTCGCGAGCTGGCCGATCTCGTCGGTCCGCGTGACGACCACGCGTTGCGCGAGATCGCCCTCGCTCAACTTTCGCGCGGCGTCGGTGAGTTGCTCGACGGGACGGACGAGCCGGCCGGCCGCCCAACCGCTGAGCAACACGCCGACCAGGCCAATTCCTGCGGCGATCCACCACAGACCTCGATTGACCTCGCCGTTGAACTCGCGGCGCCCGCCCTGAGTCGCCGGCAGCACCACCAACGACGCCAGTACCTGTCCGCCGGGCCCGGTGACCTCCGGCTGCGGTCCGCCCAACGCGAACTCCGAATGCATTCCATCGTTGATGAGGGTCAGCGTGATGCTGTTGGGGCTGAGCACGATCGTGGTGGGCATCACCGGCGCGGCCGCCAGCGCCTGGCCGTCGCGCAACAGGATCAGTTGCGCGCGCGTCCGTTGATGAATGCCGGCCAGCACCGCATCGATGCCGTCGAGCGAGCCGGTGCGATCGACGGCGGCCTGTACTTCCGAGACCAGCGCCATGGCCTCGCGCGACTGGCCGCGCTGCACGAAAGCGTCAAACTGCGACACCACAACCTGGCGGGACAGCAACAGCGCCGCCGCAATGACCAGCGCGATCAGTGCAAACGCCGCCGCGAGCGTGCGCGTCCGCAGGCTACGCATCAGGGGACTTCTCGTCAAAGCGGTAGCCGACGCCGTAGACCGTCACGAGATATCGAGGGTTGGCGCGGTCCGGTTCGATCTTCCGCCGCAGGTGCATGATGTGCGCGTCCACGGTGCGCTCCAGCACCTCCGCGTCGTCCCGCCGCAGGTGATCGACGAGCTGCCCGCGGCTGAAGACGCGGCCGGGCGACCGCACCAGCAGGGTCAGCAGATTGAACTCGGTGGCGGTCAACTCGACCGGGCGGCCGTTGACCGCGACGGTGCGGCGATCGCGATCGATCTCAATGCCCGCGACCCGCTGAACGCCGGCGGCGCCGTGGCGCCGCAACACCGCGTGCACGCGCGCCACCAGCTCGCGCGGCGAGAACGGCTTGGTCAGGTAATCATCCGCGCCCAGACCCAGGCCTTTGAGCGTGTCGTCCTCGGTCGCCCGCGCGGTGAGCATGATGATGGGCACCGCCGATTCCTGCCGCACTTCCCGGCACACCTCGAAGCCGTTCAGACCGGGCAGCATCAGGTCTAGAACCATCAACGCCGGCGGCTGTTCGCGCAGCAGCTCGACGGCGCGCTTTCCGTCCCCGCAGGTGACGACCTCGAATCCAGCGTGCGCCAAGTACATGCTGACCGTGTCGACCGTCCGGTCGTCATCGTCCACGACAAGTATCCGCAGCGGCACTGCCGCTCAGTGTTTCACGGGAGCCGTGAAGAAGTCATGAATACGCACTGCTTGCCGGGGGTACTGCTGGCTTGCCCAGCGAAGCGTCAGCGCGAAGGTGGGTCGGGCGGGGAACCCCGTCCTACTTCCGCGCATCGATCGCCGCGACGTCGTAGGCGAGGACGTTGGGATCGGCCGAGACAATCGTCAGGCCTTCGACCTGTGCCTGCGCGACGAGTAGCCGATCAAAGGGGTCCTGGTGATGAAGCGGCAGCGAGGCCATTCGCAAGGCGTGGTCGACGGTGACGCCCAGGAACGACACCCCCTCTCTTCTCAACTCCGTCACCAAGCGTTCCGGTCCACCATCAAGCTTCAGTCGCCCGGCGGCATGCTTGATGCCGATTTCGATGACACTGATCGATGAACACACCAAGGCCGCCGGATCGCGCACAATTCGGCGTCGGAGCGGTGAGGGGAGACGGCTCCAATCCCCAGTCAGCCAGATCCAGCAGTGGGTATCGAGCAGAAACTTCAGTAGCCCCACGCTTTCAACTCTTCGTCCGAAAGCGGCGCGTCGAAATCTGGCGACATCCAGATCTTTCCCTTGAGAGTGCCGAGCCGGAAACCCTTCTTCTTGCCTTCGGTTGGGAAGGGGACCAGCTTGGCGACCGGCTTGCCGTTACGCGCGACGATGATCTCGCGGCCGTCTTCTACTTCGGCGAGCAGCTGCGACAACTTGGTCTTGGCTTCGTGAACGTTGACCTGTTTGGGGCCCTTCATGGCCGAATCGTAGATTAGCTAATCAGGTTAGTCAACCTGTGTGCCGATCGGATTGTCGGTGCCCCCGGTCACGCTGAAACCCAACGCGGCAGCGGCGTGATCATCGCGGTCGCCGCCGTAATCCCGATGATGCCGGCCAGCAGGGAAAACATCGCCGCGTAGCTCCCCGTCCACTCGACGCACCACGCGAGCAGCAGTGGACCCACCGCCGACGCGAGCACGGTCATCGCCTGCGCCGCGCCCTGGATCCGCCCAAAATGCCTGCGGCCGTAGACCCGCGGCCCCACGCTGAAGAACAGCACCATGACCAGTTCGCCGCTCAGGCCCATGGCCGTCGCCCACGCCATCACCTGGCGGCAGCCGCCAGCGCGAGCATCACCCAGCCGTAATACACGCGAGACCTGTCCCTAATCATCCCTAAGTGTGATTTCCTTGACCTGACCCCAATCATCCCCAATCATCCATGATCGGGAGACACGTCTGGTCGGGAGATAGAATACTGCCCTGATGAGAATCGCTCGCATTCTGGCTTTCCGCGTCGAATTGCCGCTCCACGAAACGACCTACAAGTGGTCGGGCGGCAAGTCGGTGACGATGTTCGATTCCACCGTCGTACGGGTCGAGACCGACGCCGGGATCGTGGGGCACGGCGAGGTCTGTCCGCTGGGACCGTTCTATCTGCCCGCCTACGCCGAGGGCGTGCGCGCTGGGCTTCGCGAGCTGGCGCCGCACCTGATCGGCGCCGACCCGCGCGAGCTCACCAAGCTGAATGGCGTGATGGATGCGGCGCTGAAGGGACACGCCTACGTCAAGAGCGGCATCGACATCGCCTGCTGGGACATCCTTGGGCAGTTCACGGGATTGCCGGTGTGCGAGTTGCTCGGCGGCCGCTACGGCGACGACTTCCATCTCTATCGCGCCATCTCGCAGGACACACCTGAAGCCATGGCCGGCCGCGTCGCCGGGTATCGCGCCGACGGGTATCGCCGCTTTCAACTCAAGGTCGGTGGCGATCCCGACGTCGACATCGAGCGCATTCACGCGGTCGCGGCGGTGGTGCAGACCGGTGACCGATTAATCGCCGACGCCAACACCGGCTGGACGCAACACGAAGCCATGCGCGTCGTGAAGGGCGTGCGCGATGTCGATGTCTACATCGAGCAGCCGTGCCTGACTTACGAGGAATGCCTCAGCGTGCGGCGGCACACGCCGCATCCGTTCGTGCTCGACGAGAACATCGACAGCCTCGAGATGTTGCTGCGCGGCCACGCCGATCTCGCCATGGACGTCGTCAACCTGAAGATCAGCAAGTTCGGCGGCCTCACCAAGACGCGTCAGGCCCGCGACCTGTGCGCCAGCATGGGTGTGGCCATGACCATCGAAGACAGTTGGGGCGGCGACATCGTGACCGCGGCGATCGCGCACCTCGCGCATAGCACGCCAACCCCGCTCCTGTTCACGAGCACCGATTTCAACAGCTACGTCACCGTGTCGATCGCTGACGGCGCACCGCAGCGCGTGAATGGCCGGATGGCGGCCTCGACAGAGCCGGGCCTCGGGATCGCGCCGCGAATGGAGATCCTCGGCGCGCCGGTGCTGGTCGTGGAATGACTGGGGCTGGTGCGGACGCCTACTTTCGGTCCACGACCACCTTTCCGGCCTTCATCACCCAATGGACGCCGGTAAACAGGGACTCGATGTTGGTCAGCGGATCCCCCTCCACCGCCACGAGATCGGCCAGGAAGCCGGGCGCCACCCGCCCGAGGCTGTCTTGCATGCCAAGCAACGCCGCGGCCGTGGTCGTGGCCGTGGCCAGCGCCTGCGCGTTGGTCATCCCGGCCTTGAGGAACCAGCCGAGCTCCCGGGTGTTCTGGCCGAACATGGAGTAGACGGCGTCGGATCCCATCCCCATCCGGACACCGACCTTCACGCCCCGGCGAACCGATTCCAGGTTGCGGTCGATGTAGTCGCGGAGGCCGGCCTCCGAGCCGGGCGCGAAACCGTAATCGGCCTGCGCGTCAATGTAGTAGCGATTGTGATCGACGGTCGGCACCCACACGGTGCCTCGCCTCGCCATGTCGGCGAGCGTCTCGTCGTCGACATCCGCGCCGTGCTCCACGGAATCGGCGCCGGCGCGGACCGCATCGCGCACGCCACCCGGGCCGTACGAGTGGATCGCCACCTTCTTCCCGAGCGCGTGGGCGGCGTCAACGACGGCCTTCATCTCGTCGAAGGTGACGGTCTGCGTGCCGTCAACCACTTCGAAACCGCCGCGCGATCCGAAGACCTTAATCCAGTCAACGCCGGCCTTGACGCGCTCTTCGACGATCTTGCGCATGGCATCGGGATCGGGCGGCTGGCCCTGGCGCGCCGACAGCCCGGGGCCCGACGCGAGAATGCGCGGCCCCGTCATGGCGCCTGACGCCGTGAGCTCCCGCATCGCGAGGTCCATGTCGTTGCCGGCGTTCAGGTCGCGCACCGTGGTCACACCCGATTCGAGCGTCCGCCGCGCGTTGTCCTGGGCCAGGAACACCGTGACGGCGGACAGGCGCCGCTGGCCACGAGGTCGCGTGCCCGGCGTTCGATCCCAGAAATAGGTGATGTGCGTGTGGAGGTCGATCAGGCCCGGGAGGCCCGAAAACCGGCGAAGGTCGATGACCTCCGCGCCGGCGGGCACCGCGGCGTCGCCGCTGGCGACCGACACGATGCGCTCGCCGCTGATGGTGACCACCGCGTCGGCGACGACCTTCGTGCCGTCCCACAGCCGGCCGAAGCGCACCGCGCGTGTTTGCGCCTCCGCCGGCAGCGCGTGGAGGGCGATCAACAGGAGGAACGCGATGCTGAGTCGAAAGGGCGTGATCATCGGTAAACAGGTTGACGACGGTCGCCAGTAGTCTGTATCCAGAAACCCTCGGTGAAAACTCTTTTCTTCTGCGTCATCTGTGTAATCTGCGGCCCTGCCGTATCTGTGTCTGTGTCGCAGGACTGGCCTGCGTTCAGGGGACCAGGTGGACAGGGTCACTCAACAGACCTCAGCGTCGCGCGTGAGTGGAGCGAGACGAAGAACGTCGCCTGGAAGACGGCCGTTCCCGGCCTCGGCTGGTCGTCGCCGGTGGTCGCCAACGGCAAGGTGTGGCTGACGACGGCGGTGGAGGAGCGGGGTATTTCGCTCCGGCTGTTGGCGTTCGATGTGGCGACCGGCACCCAAGTCGTCAACGTCGAAGTGTTCCACATCGCTTCGTCCCGCGACATCAATCCCAAGAATAGTTGGGCGTCGCCCACTCCGATCGTCGACGGTGATCGCGTCTACGTGCACTTCGGCGCCGATGGGACCGCTGCGGTGTCCACCGCCGGCGCCGTGCTGTGGAAGCAGCGGTTCGACTATCAGTCCCAACATGGCGCAGGCGGATCGCCCGTGGTGTATGGCGGCTTGCTGATCTTCAGTTGCGATGGCAGTGACGCGGCCTTCGTGGTCGCGCTCGACACCGCCACCGGCAAGGTGAAGTGGAAGACCAATCGCCGGTCTCCGGCTGACCAGGCGTACACCACGCCGCTGGTGATTCGCGTCGCCGACCAGGATCAGCTGATCAGTGTGGGCGCGTACCGCGCCACCGCCTACGACCCACTCAACGGAAAGGAGATCTGGCGTGTAGGTTACGCAGACGGGTTTTCAAATGTGCCCCGGCCGGTGTTTGCGCATGGGCTGGTCTACATTGCGACCGGGTTCCAGCAGCCATCGTTGCTGGCGGTGCGTCCGGATGGGACGGGCGACGTGACGAAGACGCATACCGCGTGGCAGCTGAGCCGCGGCGCGCCGCTCACGCCGTCCCCGATCGTCGTGGGCGACGAGTTGTATGTGGTCACTGACGGCGGCATTGCCACCTGCCTCGACGCGCGCACCGGCGCGACGATCTGGCAGCAGCGGCTGGGCGGCACGTATTCAGCGTCACCGGTTTTTGCCGGGGGGAGCATATACTTTCCCGCTGAGCAGGGCGTGACCACGGTCATTGCCCCCGGCAAAGAATTTCGCCGGCTGGCCACCAATCGTCTCGATGGCGGGCTGCTGGCGTCGATGGCCGTCTCGGGCGGTTCGTTGTTCGTAAGAACAGATAGTCACTTGTACCGAATCATGGAGACACTTCGATGAGCACACGCCGCGCGATTTCTTCCCTGGTGATGCTGGCAATAATGGTGATGGTGAGTGCCTCGGCGTACGCGCAGGCCCCTGCGGCGGGCCAGAAGCCCTTCGAGCCCCAGGTCGGCCAGGCCGGCAAGGACGTGGTGTGGGTCCCCACGCCACAGGCAGTAGTCGACAAGATGCTCGACATGGCCAAGGTCACGAAGGATGACTTTGTGATGGACCTCGGCTCGGGTGACGGCCGCACGGTGATCACCGCCGCCAAGCGCGGTGCGCGCGCCATGGGCATTGAATACAACCCCGAGATGGTGGACCTGTCGAAGAAGAACGCCGAAGCGGCGGGCGTCACCGCGCGCGCGACGTTCATGAAGGCCGACCTGTTCGAGACCGACTTGTCGAAGGCCAGCGTCATCACCATGTTCCTGCTGCCGTCGATCAACATGAAGTTGCGGCCGACGATCCTGAACCTGAAGCCCGGCACGCGCATCGTCGCCAACACCTTCACGATGGAAGACTGGCAGGCCGATGAGACCGCCACGGTGACCGACGGCTGCTCAAGCAGCTGGTGCACGGCGCTGTTCTGGATCGTTCCCGCCAAGGTCGAAGGCACGTGGGGCACGCCGAACGGCGACCTGAAGCTGACGCAGACGTTCCAGATGATCTCCGGCACGCTCGGCACGCAGGCCCTGCAGGGCCGCCTGCGCGGCGCGGCGATCGAGTTCACGGCCGGCGCGACGAAGTACTCCGGCACGGTGGACGGCAACACCATCAAGCTGACATCGCCCTCGGCAATGACGGCCACCAAGAAGATGTAAGAAGGTGCTGGGTCACCCGCCCAGTTTTGTTTTTTTGCGCCCAGATGTCTACAAATGTCACAAAAAGTCTTACTTCCTTGGCTCATCCATCACACCTGAGTATTGGGTGTATAGTCTGCGCAGATAGGGAGGCTAGGTCGCCGAGCTAGCAATTGGCTCTGCCCTGGCACCTCAGGAGTGTTGGAATGAAAAGCGTCGGTTCCACCACCCTGGGCACAGCCATTGTGTGCCTCGGGCTCGTAGTCGCACTCGCGGGACAGCAGCCTGCCCCGAAGGCAGCCGCATCTGTACCAACTCCCGCCGCGAAGTCCGCCTCCGCACAAGGCGCTGCGGTGGGCAAGCCCGCCGTGTCGCATCCCGCCGCCTCGCAAGTCTCGGCGATCTCACACGAAGAACAGAACGCGCTCGTCAAGCGCTATTGCGCCGGTTGCCACAGCGACCGCGGCAAGGCGGGCAACCTCACGCTCGCGTCGTTCGACATGGCGAAGGTCGGTCACGACTCCGATGTCGCCGAGCGAATGATTCGCAAGATGCAGGCGAGCATGATGCCGCCGCCCGGCATGCCGCGTCCCGAGCCGGCCGTGTATCAGAAGCTGATCACGTCGCTCGAGACCACGGTTGACGCCTACGCCAAGACCAATCCCAATCCTGGTGGCCGTAGCTTCCAGCGCTTGAATCGTCCCGAGTACACCCGCGCCGTCAAGGAACTGCTGGACCTGGATATCGACGCGGGCCGCTGGCTGCCGCTCGACACGATGAGCGCGAACTTCGACAACATCGCTGACGAACAGGCGCTGTCGCCGACGCTGCTCGAGTCGTACCTGAACGGCGCCGCCGACATCAGCCGCATGGCGGTTGGCGACAAGGATGCGCCGTCGATTGATACCACCTACACTAACCCCAGCTACATGTCCCAGCATCCGTGGGACCACGTCGAGGGCGCGCCGTACGGCACGCGCGGCGGCATGGTGGTGGAACACGTCTTTCCGGCCGACGGCGAGTACGCGTTCGAGATGACCTTCAACTCGGGCGAGAACACGCGCTTCGAGGACATCGACATCTCGATCGACGGACAGCGCCTCGCGCTGGTTGAATACGAGTTGATCAACATCGCCGGCGCCGACGGCCGCGGCCAGACGCCGCTGCGCACCGAACCGTTCTTGATTCGCGCCGGCCAGCGCAAGCTGGCGGCGGCGTTCGTCCGCAAGATTGACGGTCCGTACGAAGACCTCATTCGTCCGCACGACTGGTCGTACGCGGGCGGCGGGTCAGGCGGCAGCGGCATCACCACGCTCCCGCACATGCGCGACTTCGTCATTCACGGGCCGATGAAGACCACCGGCATCTCGACCACCGCGAGCCGCCAGAAGATCTTCACCTGCCGGCCGACCTCCACGGCCGACGAAGTGCCGTGCGCCCGTAAAATCGTCACGCACCTCGGCGCGGCCGCGTATCGCCGGCCCGTGACCGCCGCGGAGGTCGATCGGCTGATGCCGTTCTACGAGTCGGCCGCCGCCAAGGGTGGCTTCGAACTGGGCGTGCGCGGCGCGCTTGAAGCGATTCTCGCCAGCCCGCATTTCATCTTCCGTCTCGAGCGCGCGCCGACGGATGCGCGTTCCGGTGGCACCTATCGCGTCGCCGATGTGGACCTCGCGTCGCGGCTGTCGTTCTTCATCTGGGGCCTGCCGCCCGACAAGGACCTGCTCGACGCGGCGGTGCGTCGTGAGTTGTCATCGCCTGGCGGGCTCGAGAAGCACGCGCGCCGCATGCTTGCCGACCCGCGCGCCGACGCACTGGCGACCCGCTTTGCCGGGCAGTGGCTGCGCCTGCAGGACGTCGACAAGGTCCACCCCGATCCGAACTTCTACCCGAACTTTGACGAGAACCTTGCCGCTGCGATGCGCACCGAGACCAAGCTGTTCTTCACCAGCCTGATCAAGGAAGACCGCAGCGTGCTTGACCTGCTGACAGCCGACTACACGTATCTCAACGAGCGGCTGGCGCGCCACTACGGCTACCCCGGCGTGGTCGGCAACCAGTTCCGCCGCTTCACCTATCCCGATACCTCGCGGCGAGGCTTGCTCGGCCAGGGCAGCATGCTGGTGCAGACCTCGCTCGCCAGTCGCACCTCGCCGGTATTGCGCGGCAAGTGGGTGATGGAAGTGCTACTCGGCACGCCGCCACCCCCGCCGCCGCCCAACATTCCCGCGCTTGAAGAAGCCGGCGAGGCCAAGGATGGCCGCCTCCTGACGACACGCGAGAAGATGGAAATCCATCGCAAGAACCCGACCTGCAATTCGTGTCACCGGTTCATGGATCCGATCGGCCTGGCGCTCGATAACTTCGACGTCACCGGCAAGTGGCGCGTGCGCGAGAACGGCATGCCGCTCGACACCGCCGGCGACTTCTACGACGGCACCAAGGTCACCTCGCTGTCGGAACTGACGGCCGCGCTGACCAAGCGGCCGACGCCGCTGGTGCGTAACTTCACCGAAAACCTGATGGCCTATGCCCTCGGCCGTCGCGTCGAGTCCTACGACCAGCCGACCGTGCGCGCGATTACCCGCTCGGCCGAGACGACCAACTACAAGATGTCCTCGTTCGTCCTGGGGGTCGTCAAGAGCGACGCCTTCCGGATGAAGCGAGTCGAAGTTGAAACGACGATTACTGAAACCAAGGCAGGGAGATAACGATGTCGTACCTCACTGGTAAGCACATGCCGCGTCGCACGTTCATCCGGGGAGCCATGGGCGCCGCGGTGGCGCTGCCGTTCCTGGACGCAATGGTCGGCGCCAGGGGCATTGGTGCCGCGCCGGCTGCCGCCGATCGCACCCGCCTGATTTGCATCGAAGAGGTCCACGGCCTCGCCGGCTGCAACAAGTGGGGCGCGACCAAGAACCTGTTCGCGCCAGAACAGGCTGGCTCGGACTTCACCATCGCCGCCGACAGCGCGCTCAGCTCGCTCGAGCCGTATCGTGACTACCTGACCATTGTCAGCAACACCGACGTGCGCATGGCCGAAGCGTTCACCGCCCCGGAAATTGGCGGCGACCACTTCCGCTCGAGCGCGGTGTTCCTGACCCAGGCGCACCCGAAGCAGACGCAGGGCTCCGACATCTGGGCCGGCACGTCGTTCGACCAGCTCTACGCCCAGAAATACGGCCAGGCCACACCGCTGCCGTCGATGCAGTTCTGCATCGAGAACCTCGACCAGGCTGGCGGCTGCACCTACAACTACTCGTGCGCCTACACCGACTCCATCAGCTGGGCGTCGCCCAACGAACCGCTGCCGATGATCCGCGACCCGCGCGTCGCGTTCGACATGCTGTTCGGCACCGGCGGCTCGCCGCAGGATCGCGTCGCGCGCCGGCAGTCGCGCCGCAGCATCCTCGACTGGATCCAGGGCGAAGTGGCCACCGTGCGCAACGAGCTCGGCACCGGCGACAAGACGCGGCTCGATCGCTACTTGAACAACGTCCGCGAGATCGAACGCCGCATCCAGGCCATTGAGGCTCGCAACACCAGCGGCGAACACCGCGAATTGCCCGAGGCGCCTCCAGGCGTGCCGGACTCGTTCTCGGAACACATGAAGCTGATGTTCGACCTGCAGGTGCTCGCGTTCGAGACCGACATGACGCGGATCATCTCGTTCAAGACCGGTCGCGACTCGCAGAACCGCGTCTTCCCCGAAAGCGGATCGCTCCAGCCGTTCCACCCCGCGTCGCACCACGGCGACCGCGAAGACCGGATCCTGGAGTTCAACAAGATCTGCAAATACCGCGTCAGCCAGGTCACCTACCTCCTCGACAAGCTCAAGGAGTCGATCGACGGCGACCAGAGCCTGCTTGAGAAGTCGATGATCGTGTGGGGCTCGCCGATGGCCGACCCGAACGTCCACAATCACCGCCGCTGCCCGCTGATCGTCCTTGGCCACGCCAACGGCGCGCTGAAGGGCAACCTCCACATCAAGGCCGCGGCCGACACGCCGATGGCCAACGCGTTCCTGACCATGGGTCACGCCCTCGGCATGGAGATGGATCACTTCGGCGACAGTACCGGTGAGCTTTCGCTCACGCAGGCGTTGCCGCAGACCGCCGCGGTTTAACCGGGACCCGGGCCCCGGGGCCCGGGATCTTCGTGCCAGGAGGGCGGCACTTCAGTGCCGCCTTGTTCGATCAGGGAGAGCCGGAATGAAGCGTTACGTTTCAATCAACCTCGTTATTGCCCTCGTCCTCACCGCCGCGCTGGGCGCGCAGCAGCAGCAGGCCTCGCCGGTCGCCGATGCGGCGATGCGCGGCGACAAGGCCGCCGTTCGTGACCTGCTCAAGCAGGGCGCCGACGTCAACGGCGCGCCGGGCGACGGCATGAGCGCGTTGCATTGGGCCGCTGAACGCGGCGATGCCGAACTGGCCGGCATGCTGATCTACGCCGGCGCCAACATCGCCGCCGTGACCCGCATCGGGCAATACACGCCACTGCATCTCGCCGGCAAGTCGGGCAGCGCGCCCCTGACCAAGGCGTTGCTCAAGGCCGGGGCCGACGTCAACGCGCGCTCGATCAACAGCGGCGTGACCGCCCTGCACATGGCTGCTTCGGCCGGCAGCGCCGACGTCATCAACGTGCTCGTCGACGCCAAGGCCGACGTCAACGCGAAAGAAGCGGAAGCCGGCCAGACACCGCTGATCTTCGCCTCGGGTCTCAATCGCGTCGACGCCATCAAGGCGCTGCTCGCTCGCGGCGCCGATGCCTCGGTTACCACCAAGGTCATCGACATCCCGAAGTTCAACGCGCTCGATCGCGCGGCCGCCGATAGCCAGCGCAAGGTGCTCGAAGGGTTCGTCGGCAAGGGCTCTGAAGCCAAGGCGTCGCCGAGCCAGGTACAGGCCGCCATTCAGGTCGGTCGCGAAATCGTGCGCTCGGGCAAGATTCCGAAACCGGATCCGAACGCGCCGGTTGATCCGAACGCGCGTAATTTCAATCCCGACGAGATCAATCCGCCGGTCGCCACCAAGGGAGGCATGACGGCGCTGCTGCACGCCGCGCGCCAGGGCTATATCGAAGCCGCCGAAACCCTGCTCGATGGTGGTGCGAAGATCGATCAGCAGAACGCCGGCGACGGCACGACGCCGTTGCTAACCGCGATCATCAACGGCCAGTTCGACACCGCGATGATGTTCATCAAGCGCAGCGCCAATCCGAACATCGTCGCCAAGAACAACGGCGTGTCGCCGCTGTGGGCGGCCGTCAACACGCCGTGGCAGCCCCGCACCCGCTTCCCGCAGCCTCAGGAAATGGAATTGCAGAAGCACACCTACCTCGAGGTGATGCAGGCGCTGCTCGACAAGGGCGCCAACCCGGATCATCGCATCAGCTCGCACCCGTGGTACCTCGTCTACACCGGTTGCGGTAACCGCAACTGCGGCCTCGCGGATACCTCGGGCTCGACCGCGTTCTGGCGTGCCGCCTACGGCACCGACCTGATGGCCATGAAGCTGCTGGTCGCCTACGGCGCTGACCCCAACATTGCGACCATGGCTCCGCCGCAGCAGATTCGCCGCGGCGGCGGTGGCCCGCCGGGCGCCCCCGGTGGCCAACCGCAGGGCGCCGGCGGCGCGATCATGCCGACCGCGGAAGCCAACATGGAAAAGTACGACGCGCCCGTGATTCCAGCGGGTGGTCCCGGGGCGTTCCCGATCCACGCTGCCGCCGGCGTCGAGTACGGTGAAGGCTTCGCCGGCAACGCCCATCGTCATGCGCCCGAAGCCTGGATGGCGGTGATCAAGTACCTGGTCGAGGAGCTTGGCGCCGACGTCAATCACCGCGACAACGATGGCTATACGCCGCTTCACCACGCCGCCGCCCGCGGCGACAACGAGATGATCATGTATCTCGTGAGCAAGGGCGCCGATGTCAAGGCGGTTGCGCGCAGCGGCCAGACCACGGCCGACATGGCCAACGGTCCGGTGCAGCGCCTGTCGGCCATTCCGGAAACCATCGCCTTGCTGATGAAGCTCGGTTCGAAGAACAGCAACCGGTGCGTGACGTGTTAAGGGACACCCTATGAGCGAGATGAACCGTCGTGACGTGATGAAGACCGGGCTGGCCATGGCGGCGATCGGAGCGGCGGCGAACTTCGATTGGGTGTTGCCCGTGCTGGCGCAGGGTGAAACGGTGGTGCCGTTCACCGAGTTTCCGCCGACCTTCAATCCGGCCCCGGCGGTCGATCGGCGGCTGTTCGACACGCGCACGCTGAGCGGTGCCTTTACGCCAGCGGAGCAGTTCTTCACGACGCAGCACTATGGCCACCCCGAAGTGGATGCCGCCGCGTACCGTCTCAAGGTCGGCGGCCTGGTCAAGACGCCGAAATCGCTGACCATCGACGACCTTCGCAAGATGGGCAGCACCGAATTGATCGCCGGCTTCGAATGCTCGGGCAACCGCCGCCCGGTGCAGGGCCTGGTCGGCAACGGCCGCTGGACCGGCGTGCCGCTCAAGACCGTACTGGAAAGCGCCGGCCTCAATGCCGACGCGCGCGAGATCGTGTTCTTCGGTGCCGACCGTGGCAAGGAGACCGTCAACTTCCGCGGCACCAATTTCGATGTCGAGCAGCAGTACGGCCGCAGCATCCAGCGTGACCGCGCGCTGTCGCCCGAGCCGTTCCTGGCGTTCGCGCTCAACGGCCAGCCGCTCTCCAAGCACCAGGGCGCGCCGCTGCGCCTGATCGTGCCGGGCTGGTATGGCGCCCCGAACGTGAAGTGGCTGTCAGAGATCGTCGCGCAGGCGGATCCCTATCTCGGCAAATTCCAGGCGAACTGGTACCGCACGCTCAAGGGCGAGATGATCAACGGCGAGCTGAAGTGGGTGGAGAGCGCGATTACCCACCTGCAACTCAAGTCGTTCGTCGCCCGCGTCACAAAAAACGGCAACGCCCACAAGATCACCACCATCGTGTTGAACGACGGCACGCCGATCAAGTCAGTGGAAGTGAAGGTGGACGAGGGTCAGTGGCAGGCGGCGACGGCCGACCCGTCAACGACGGCGAAGTACGGGTGGAAGCTCTATAACTACACCTGGAACGGCGCCAGCGCCGGTGAACACACCGTGATCTCTCGCGTCACCGATGCCACCGGCAAGGTGCAGCCCACCGAAGCGGAACTCGTGAACAAGAAGACGTTCCTCGAGGACAACTCGCAGCATCCGCGCAAGGTGATGATTTCGTAGAACTGGCGGGAGTCGGGTCACCGGGTATCGAAAAAGGATCGGCCTCTCGGCCGGTCCCCTTTGCCTTTAGGGCCTCCGCCACCGCTTGAGGCCGGCGGCCGCGATGCGGCGCCCGGTCAGGCGCGGAGACGCCAGGCGCGCCAGCCGATCACGGCCAGCGTGATGGCGGTAAGCGGCAGGACGAACGCCTCCATCACCGCGCTGAAGGCGGGCAGCGCGTCGTGGCCCTGCGCGTCCAGAATCAGGTAGGCCGTATACGCGGCGTAGTAGCCAAGAAACAGCCCGCCCTCCCATCGCGCGATCACCGCCCCGCTGGCGAAGATTGGCAGGCACGCCACGGCGACCGCGACCATGACGAGCAGGTCGAACCGGATGAGTGCCGGCGAGACCGGCAGCCCCGAGGGCGCCACCATCGCCCCGATGCCGAGCACGGCCAGGATGTTGAAGATGTTGCTGCCAACCACGTTACCGACCGCGATGTCACGTTCGCCGCGGACGGCCGCGAGAATCGACGTCGCGACCTCGGGGAGGGACGTGCCTGCCGAGACGACTGTGAGGCCGATAATGAGTTCGCTGACCCCGAGGGCCTTGGCGAATGCCACCGCCCCGGCCACCAGCCACCGCGACCCGAGCACCAGCAGTACGAGTCCGGCCGCGACGTAGGCCGCGTTGGCCGCCGCCGACGAGCGGGCCGGCTCGAACTCTTTCGCGTATTCATCCCGGACGGCGGCCGATTCCTTCCGGCTCTGGCGGATCTGGAACACCGTGTAGGCGATCGCGCCGGCCAGAAGAATGACCCCGTCCACGCGGCCGATGGTGCCGTCGGCGGCGAGCGCGAAGGCCAGCACCGAGAGGCCCACCATGATTGGCACGTCGACCCGGACAAGCTGCGACGACACGAGCAGCGGCGCTATTAGAGCCGCGATGCCGAGGACGAACAGCACGTTGAAGATGTTGCTGCCCACCACGTTGCCGATGGCGAGGTCGGCCTGCCCGGCCCACGCGGACTTGACGCTGACCGCCACTTCCGGCGCACTCGTGCCGTAGGCGACGACGGTCAGCCCGATCACCAGCGGCGAGATTCCGTTGGCGGCGGCCAGCCTCGACGCCCCCTTGACCAGCCACTCCGCACCGAGCACGAGCAGCGCCAGGCCGGCGACAAACAGGACCACTGTTATCGTGTCCATCCGATCGGACTCCCCTTTACCGAACCACGCGTCCGGCTATTTCTTTGCCGCGTCCGCCTCGCCGGCGTCGTCAGATCAGTTGTTGGCGGCCTTGCTCTCTGTGACGGTCGCCTTCTCGACAATCGCGTCGTAGGCGTAGCCCGCACCGAAGTCCTTGTCGGTGGCCAGCGTTCCCGAGACAGTGACGATGTCGCCGACCTTGATCGTGGCGTTGGTCGTGATCGTCAGGTCGTTGGTGCCGTCCTTGGCCGTGCCTGTCCCATCCTGCAGATGGAACCAGTTGCTGCCCATGATCTCGTTGTTGACCTTGACCACCCTGCCGCGGACCACCACGACCTTGCCCGAGAGCGTCTTGCGCTGGGCCCAGATCTGGGCGATGGTCACGCCGCCCGGCGCGGGTGCCATCGGTTCAAGGACTTGCGGGGCCGCAGTTGCCGGTGCCGTGTCGTGGCTTCCCACCAGCGCCGGCGCGCCGGCCGGCCCGGCTGCGGCCGCCACGGTCACGCCGTTCCGAGTCACGCCCGTCACGAAATAGATCAGCGGGAAACTGCGATTCAGCGTCTTGCTGTTGAAGTTCTCCATCGGCATGTCGATCGTCGCGGAGAGCCGTTCGCCGACCTTGACCGCAAGCTCGCCGGTGGCAATCCAGGCGTCCTTCGATCCCGTTTGCAGCAGCGCGTAGGTGTAACCGCCGGAGTTCATGGTCTCGGTGATGGTACCGGAGATGATTCCGGCAGCCGGGGCCGCCGGCGCAGAGGTGACCACTGGTGCCGGCGCCGTAGCGACCGGCTCAGGACTGCAGGCAACGATGCTGGTAATGGCGAGTAAGACAACGATGAAAACGCGGCTCATGGGATTCTCCTGCGTGGTACGGATATCCACCATGGTACCGCAGCCGCTTGAGGCTGCAGCGCGCAGTTCTGCACCTACTCAGACCGCAGCGCCACGAGGGGATCCACCTGCGTGGCGCGGCGGGCAGGGAGCCAGCACGCCACCATCGCGACCCCCAGCAACAGGATCGGCACACCCACCATCATCGGTAGGTCCTCGACCCCGCCCGCGAACAGGTGGAGGTCAACCATCAATGCCAGCACCCAGGCCAGTCCCATGCCGGCCACGATCACGGTCATGCTTTCCTTGACGATCTGCGCCACCACGCGCTCGGTGCTCGCACCGAGCGCGATGCGCACGCCGATTTCAGCAGTGCGATGGGCCACCGTGTACGAGACCACGGCGTAGATGCCGATCGAGACCAATGCCAGCAACAACGGCGCGATCACCAGGAACATTCGTGCCGGGATCTTGCGCAGCCACAAGTTGCGATCGACGTGCTCCGTCATGGTGCGGATGTTGTAGACCGGCAGCGAGGGATCGAGCTCGCGAACCGCGCGCTGGATCTCTGAGGCAAACGTCACTTCCGCTCCGGTGCTGGCGCGCAAGTGCACTTCGGCGGCAATGGACGGCCGGTCTCGGAACGCAAAGAACAGGGCGGGCGTGGGCGGCTCGCCGAACGTCTCGTAGGTGGCGTCGCGGACCACGCCAGCGATGGTGTAGGTCCGGTCGCGATACTCGAGGCGCCGGCCGACGACTTCGCCGGTGACGAAGCGGCGGACGAACTCCTGGTTGACGATGACTTGCATTCCTAGCGAGGTATCACTCATCTCCGCGAAGTCGCGGCCGGCGACGAACGGCACGCCCATCACCTTGAAATAGTCGTTGCTCACGGTGTTGCTGAGCGCGCGATCGGGCGCTTCCTGGACTTGCCCCCGGCCCTCGAGTGTGAACGACCGCAGCGGCAAGCCATGAATATCGAGCGGCACGTTTGACGCCAGCGCCACCGCGTCCACTCCAGGAACCGCCCGCAGCCGATCGAGCAACCGGGTCGCGAACTGGCTGACGCAGTTGCCGCAGCCCTCGGCCGTGGCCGCCCGCCCGCTCAGATCGTAGGTTGCCAGCAGCAGCCCTTCGGTCTTGAAGCCGGGATCGGTCTCGCGGGTTTCGACGAATCCCTGGAAGAACAGCCCGGCCACAATCAGCACCAGCAAGGCAAGGCCCACCTGCAGCGCCATCAGGCCATCGCGCATGGTGCTGCGCCCAGACGACCTGGTGCCGGCGCGCAACGCGCGTTGCGGATCCACGCGCGCCAGCTGAATGGCCGGTGCGGCGCCGAACAACAGCCCGGAGCCGATCCCGAGCGCCACGGCGAACAGCAAGCCAAATCCGTCCACGCTGGTCTGGAACCTGACCGGAAACGCGCCGTAGTCTGGCATCGACCGCAGCGCTTCCGTGCCCCACCAGGCAATGACGATGCCGAGCGCGGAGCCGAGCAGGCCCAACAGCAGGTTCTCGGCCAGTAGCAACCGCATGACGGAGCCGGGTCCAGCACCGAGCGCCAGGCGAACGCCGACTTCGCGTTGTCGCGAGGTCGCGCGCGCGAGCACCAGGTTGGCGGTGTTGCCACACACGGCCAGCAGCACCAGCAACATCACGCCCTGCAGGATGCCGAGCGCCGCCGTGATCATCTGCTGCGGTCCGCGTGGCGAGCGCCAGTACGGCCGAATCTCAGCGCTGATGTTGGCGTTCGATTGCGGGAAGGCGACGGCCAATTCGCGCATGGCGCCCGCGGTTTCAGTGGCCGCTTGTGCCGTGGTTGCGCCCGGGCGTAGCCGGCCCATCACCGAATATCCCCGCTGCCCGCGATCATCGAGCTCACGGGAGCCCGCCAGTAACGTCGGCGCCATCGTCGCCGGCACCCACAGGTCGAACTGCAGGCCCATCACGGTTCCTTGAAAGCCTTCAGGGGCGACACCAATGATGGTGAGCTCGAGTCCGTTGACGCGCAGTCGCCGGCCGACCGCTGACGGATCGCCGTTGAATCGCGTCATCCAGTAGTCATGTGAGATCACCACCACCGGATCGCCGCCAGGTTGGGTGACCTCGCGCGGCTCGACGAACCGGCCCGCGACCGGCCGCAGGCCAAGGACCTTGAAGTAGTTGCCCGAGATGAGCAGGGCGTAGGCGCGCTCGGTCCGGCTCGACTCGCCGACGCTCGTGGGCGCCATGCGGAAGGCGAGCAGATCGTCGAACGCGCCCAGCCGTTGAGCGAGATCGTGATACTCAAGCCACGAAATGCCCGGATAGGTGCCGGTGTCGCTTTTTGGTTCGACCGTGAGGAAGCTGGCGCCGTCGCTCACGCCGGGTAGCGGTTTCAGCGTGACCGCCTGCAGCCACGAGAAGACCGCGGTGTTCACGCCGATCCCGACGCCAATCGAGCCGATCACCACGGCCGCCAGGCCGGGCGAGCGGCCGAGCATGCGGAGGGCGTGCCGGATTGCGGTCACCATGGGCTTGGCGCTACTGACCGCCGTGAAGGACGCGCCCAATGGCGGGTCCGAGTCCGAAAAAGTGCATCGCGATGGCAAGCGCTACGATGCCGCCCGCGGCAATGACGAAGAGAAGTTTTGAACCAGTCCACATACCCGGAGAGTCTACTGATGTCCGACTGAACCGGCGGTGAAGAGTTCATTCAGCTGTCGTTCAGCCGCAAAGCAGTCACAATTGTCGCGTGCGCATCCTGGTGGTCGAGGACGAATCCGCCTTGTCGGAACAACTTGCGATCGCGCTCGGAGCGGCCGGCTATGCCGTGGACTGCGCGGTTGATGGCGAGCGCGCCGACTTCCTGGGACGAACCGAGGGATACGACGCCGTGGTGCTCGACCTCGGCCTGCCCAAGGTTGATGGCCTGACCGTGTTGCGCCGGTGGCGCGAGTCAGGAATCGCTACTCCGGTGCTGGTGCTGACGGCTCGCGGCAGCTGGCACGAAAAGGTCCAGGGCATCGACGGCGGCGCAGACGACTACATGGCGAAGCCGTTTGAGATTGAAGAGGTGCTCGCGCGCCTGCGCGCGCTGATTCGCCGTGCCAGTGGCCACGTGACACCGGAAATTCGCATCGGCACGCTCGTGCTCGATCCACGCGGTGCCCGCGTCACGCTTGCGGGCCTGCCGGTCAAGCTCACCAGCCACGAATTTCGCGTGCTCTCCTACCTGATGCACCATCGCGGCCGGATCGTCTCGCAGGGCGAGCTGACCGAGCACATCTACTCGCAGGGGTTCGATCGCGACTCGAACACGGTGGAGGTGTTCGTGGCGCGGCTGCGGCGCAAGCTCGGCGGATCGTTGATCGCGACCGTGCGGGGCATGGGCTACCGCATCGAGGAGCAGGCATGAAGCCGCTGCTGTCGCTGCGCGCACGAATCCTGATTGGCGCTGCGCTGTGGACGTTCGGCCTCTTCACGGTCGCGGGGCTGATCCTGACGCAGGCCATGTTTCGCCACCCGGGTGCGCCCGGCGTGTTTCACGACATCTTCCTGAATGTCTGGGCGCTGTCGCTGCTGTCGGCGGCGTGCCTGGTGGCCGGCCTGTTTCAAATCAGGCGAGGGCTAACGTCGTTCGCCGAACTGCGAGAGCGTCTGGTCGGCGTGCGCGAAGGGCGCGACAAGCGCCTCCAGGGCGCGTACCCTGCCGAAGTCCAGCCGCTGGTTGCCGACCTGAACGCTCTGCTGCAGGACCGTGAACAACGCGTTACTCGCGCGCTGACCAAGGCCGGCGATCTCGCTCACGGTCTCAAGACCCCGCTGGCCGTGCTCAACCAGGAAGCGGAGCGGGCGCGAGCAGTGGGGCAGACCGAGATCGCCTCCGCGATCACCCGCCAGGTCGACCGCATGTGCCGGCAGGTGGACTATCACCTGGCCCAGGCGCGCGCGTCGGCATCGGGGGGCAATCCCGGCGTGCGCTGTCACGTGCTGACGTCGGCCGACGGCCTGGCCCGTACCATGCACATGCTGCACGCCGATCGCAGCGTCAAGGTGGAGGTCGCGGTGTCGCATGGGCACTTCGTGCAGGGCCAGCGCGAGGATCTCGACGAGATGCTCGGGAACCTGGTTGACAACGCCTGCAAGTGGGCCAGGGCTCGCGTCATAATCAGCTCGGCGCTCGAGCCTGGCCACGTGGTCGTTCATGTGGACGATGACGGGGCTGGGCTGGACCCATCGCTGCGAGAGACGGTCTTACGCCGGGGCGTGAGGGCCGACGAAGCGGCGCCGGGATCAGGTCTTGGCCTGGCCATCGTCCGCGATCTCGCCGAGCTTTATGGCGGCTCGATCTCGTTACACGATTCCCCGCTGGGCGGCGTCCGCGCCCGCCTGGAACTGCCGAGTGTGTGACGGGGTCAGGTCAAGGAAATCACACTTTGGGATGATTGGGGTCAGGCCTCTATAATCCACCTCATGAGACTTGTCCGCCTGACGACGGTTGCCATTCTGCTCGCCGGCGTGGCGCCCACTCTGACCAACGCGCACTTCAAGCTGCTCGAGCCGGCCTCGTGGCTGGTGGAAGACAACCGCGGCGATCCGCAGAAGCTAGGCCCGTGCGGTGGGACGTCCGCTGCGGCCGGCACGCCGAGCAATGTCGTCGGCGCAGCCGTCGGCGGTTCGAAGCTGCACATCAAGTTGATGGAGACGATCTATCATCCCGGCTTTTATCGCGTGGCGCTGGCGGTGAAGTCGCGCGAGGAACTGCCGCCGGATCCGGTGGCGATCACGCGCGAGACGCCGAAGGGACCGTGGTCAATCTCAGGCGCCATCCAGAGCGCACCGCAGATGCCAGTGCTTGCCGATGGCTTGTTCATTCACAAGTCAAAGCCGGCGGATCCCTACGAGACCGACGTGCTGCTGCCGAACATCAACTGCGAGAAGTGCACGGTGCAGATCGTGCAGTTCATGGAAGAACACGGCTACAACAAGGACGGCGGCTACACATATCACCACTGCGCCGGCTTCGGCGCCTTGCCGAACACCTCGACGATGGTCGCGGTGACGGTGCCGGTGTTCGTGAAGGTGTGCATGATGCCGCCTTTCAGGTCGAGGGCATCACCGGCCTTGACTTCGACTGGCGGCTGGCCTTCGATGGTCAGCACCAGCTGACCCGTCAGCAGCGTGAACACGTGATAGGTCGCGTCGGCGTGATTGTGCATCCGGCGAACCGCGCCTGGCTCTGCCCAATCGCGCAGCACGCGGAAGTCGGGCCGGTCCATCACCACCATTGATGAAATGCCCGGGTCGCCGGCCACTGCCCGGCCTTTCTCGACCCCGCCAATGGCCTGATCCCCCTTCGCCAAGGCTTCCACCTCCGCCAAGGCTACGGTGGACAAGACGGGGGACAAGCCGGCAACGCAGAACACAAACATCGCGAGGAGGCTGAATCGAATCGCGCTCATGCGCCCTATACTACCGTTCGGCATGGTCGCCCGCGTCACTTTCGGATTCTGCCTTCTGGCCACGGCCGCGACCCTGACCGCCACCCAGCAGCCAGCGCGCACTCCAGACATCTTCTTCAACCCCACCCGCCACGCCATTGCCGACGCCATGCTGCAACTGGCCGGCGTCACCGCGCAGGACGTGGTCTACGACCTGGGATCCGGCGACGGCCGAATCCCGATCATCGCCGCGCAGAAGTACGGCGCGCGGGGCATGGGCATCGAAATTGACCCGAGACTGGTGACACAGTCGTGGGGTAATGCCAACGACGGCCAGGTCGCCAACCGCGTCCGCTTCATCGTCGGCGACCTGTTTGAGGCCGACCTCGGCGAGGCCACCGTGATCACCGCGTACTTGTCGCCCAGCATCATGAAACGCCTGATCCCTAAACTGCGCGCACTCAAGCCGGGCACGCGCATCGTCTCGCACCAGTTCGACATGCCGGGCTGGCCGCCCGACGAGCGTCGACAGGTGGACGAGGCTGAAATCCTGTTGTGGAGAGTTCCGAAATGACGACCGCCGCGCGCACCCTCGAAATTCGAGGCACACTTGAAACCACCTTCGCCGATGTCCTGACCCCAGCGGCCATTGCCGCGCTCGAACACCTGGCGCACTTCGATCGCGATCGCAAGAACCTGATGGAGGCTCGGATCGAGCGCCGCCGCGATCGTGCCGTCAACCGGCGACGGATTGCGTTTCTCGATCCGGAGGCGCGCATTGGGCGCACGACCCTGACCGTGCGCGAGGCCCGCGACGGGCAGTTCACCGGCAGCGAGATCCCGGCCGATCTGCAACGCCAGTGGATTCAGGGCACGGGACCGGCGGCCCGGCCGCACGTGCCCGTCGAGGTCGGCATTCGCAATGTGGCGTATGCCTTGTTGTCCGGCGCCGACGGCTGGATGTTCGACGGCGAAGATGCACTGGGCCAGGTTTCGACGATGTCGCTGGAAAACCAGCGCAACCTGAAACTGGCGATCCACGACGATCCGTTGTTCTTGAAGGTTGCCGAACAGGTGGCCGGCGAAATGAACCAATGGTCGGCGGATTTCTTCAAGCGGCCGATTGTCGCCGACTGGCAGCAGCAACTCCGTGTCACCACCAAGATCTTCCGCGCCCGCGGTCTGCATCTCGACGACCGCCAGGTGCGCCTGGCCAGCGGCGAGGGCTTCTCGGCTTCGATCGTCGACGCGACGCTGTATGTCGTGAACAACTACCAGCGCCTCCGCGACCGCGGAGCCTCGGTGGTGTTGTACCTGCCGAAGATCCAGACCGCGGAAGAGGCTGCGCTCTGGAGCGACATCCTGTCCGCGCTTGAGGATCACCTTGGGATCAAGCCCGGCACGATCAAGACCTACGTGCTGGTCGAGCAGGTTGAGGCCTGCTTCCAATTGATGGAGATTCGCGCGGCTCTCGGCCGGCACTTTGTTGGCTTCAACACTGGCCGTTGGGACTACATCAACAGCGTGTCTGATGCCGTGGCGTGGGACGAGACCTTCGTCAACCCGAACATCGACGTTATCACGATGACCTATGGCTACATGCGGCAGTACGAGGATCGCGTACGGCGCGCCGTCAACACACCCGATCGGACGGGGCGTGTTGCGCTGTGGCAGGGCGGCATGGAGCCGAACATTCCGGTTGGCTCAGAGGCTGGTGTCGCGGCCGGCATGAAGCGCGCGTTGGCCGGCGCCGATCGCGAACAACGCGAGGGCGCCAGCGGCAAGTGGGTCGCCCACTGGAAGATGGTGCACATCGTCCGGCCGGTGTGGGAGAAGGCCGGTGACGCCAACCAAATGGGCCGGGTGTTCCCGCGGCTGACCTACACCGACGCCGATGCCGAGGGCCTGACACAACTGGAACCGGCACCCCGAACGGTCCGGGGCGCTCGCGATCTGATCAGCGTGGCCATTCAGTACGGCAACGCGTTTGGACAGGGCCTGCAGGCCGCCGCGCTGAAGCCGGCGGACTTCTTCGGCAATGATGATGTCCTCTATTTGATGGAGGATATGGCGACCGGCGAGATCCGCCTGAGCATCTTGTGGGAGTGGCTGCACAAGAAGGCGACGCTGACCGAAGGCAGCGACGGCGTGCAGGCCGGCGACGAATTCTCCGCGGAGCTGTGCGCACGGCTCCTCGACGAGGAGTACGCGAAGCTGCTGGCGGCCGCGAATCGCGACGTGTACGAGGTGTCGAAGACCACGACACTGCCAATCGCGAGAGAAATCGTCGCGACTTACGTCATGGATCCAGCGAAGTTGCCGTGGTACATCGACCTGCTGAACATCAATCTCGGCAACCACGACCTCGCCGAAGCCAGGCGCCGGATCCGCCTGCTCGCCGAGGCGTTTCGCACCGACGGCACGCGGATCACGGCCAATCTGGATTTCTCGCGAGCCGTCGTCTAAAGAAAAGCCGTCGCGCCAATTCACGGGTTCAGCGACCGTTCAGATGACGTGAGTCGTTGCAGTGTCATATGGGTGTCTGGCGCCAACCATCAGGCTCGGGCACGGCGGCGGCGCGATGGCGATGGTGCTCGGACGCCTGGTTGGCTCAGGGCGCGTCTATGCCAAAGACGTCACGCAGCGGTCGCTGACGAGTGCGCGCGAGTACGCCAAGAAGGAAGGGCCCGAACGAATGTTGTGAGGCCCTGTTCCTGCGAAACGTCTTGCGGTTGCAGCCGACGGCGGCTGCTGGCTTCATGGGCCGCCGCGGCTGAACCGCGGTTGGCCTGCTGAACCCGCACAGATTGCCAACCCTGATTTAACGTGATTACAATGTAGTCACATGATTGCCAAGACCCGCATCGTCCGCATCGGCAATTCGCGGGGCATCCGCGTACCCAAGGGGTTGCTCGAACAGGCGCAGCTGCCGGAGGAAGTCGAGCTGCAGGCCGAACCTGGCCGCTTGGTTGTTCGGGCCGCTCATGGGCCAAGAGCGGGGTGGGCCGCTGCCGCCAAGGCTATGCACGCGCAAGGCGACGATCAGCTCCTCGACGCCCCAACGCGAACGCGCTTCGACGCGCAGGACTGGGAATGGCGGTAACGCGAGCGGCCATCGCGCGCGGCGAAGTCCACTTGGTGGGACTCGATCCGACCCAAGGAAGTGAAATCAAGAAGACCCGGCCTTGCCTCATCGTGTCACCGGACGAACTCAACCAGCACTTGCGGACCGTTATTGTTGCGCCGATGACGACCGGCGGACAGGGTTACCCGTGGCGCGTAACGTGCCGGTTCCAGAACCGTTCCGGGTTCGTGGCACTCGATCAACTGCGCACCGTCGATCGCGAACGCCTAGTCAAGCGACTCGGGCGTCTTTCCGCCGCTACGGCCACGGAAGTGTTCGACACGTTGCAGGAAATGTTCACCGAATAAGCCGCCGATCAACACAGGTTAAGATGCGCCTCATGCGCAAGCCACTGATGGTCGCTGTTCTCGGATGGATTGCCTGCTGTGCTCTACAACTGAGCGCACAGCAGCCCGCCGCGGCGCCCCGCCCGGTGCCCACGAACGCATGGGCGCCGAAGCCAATCAAGACACCGGGCTATCTCCCGCCGCAGAAGCCGTGGGTCAAGCTCGCGGATCTCAAGACCAGGCACAAGGGCCAGACCAACTGGCACGAGCTGCTGGTAGATGATGGCCGGCTAACCGCGGAGTACTTCTACGCGGCGCCGGGCACGAAGGTGGCACAGCGCTTTCATCCCGATACCCGGGAATGGTTCGCCGTCGTGGAAGGTGAAGTGCGGGTTGAGATCGAAGGCCAGGCGCCGATCACCGCGACGCGTGGCTCGCTCGTCAACATACCGCGACAGACCATCTACGCCATCGAGACGATCGGCACGGCGCCCAGCCTGCGGTTCGTGGTCAACGTCACGCACGCCAAGACGCTGTTTCCGCAAGCCGCGACGCCGCCGGCGCCGGCTGCGGGCACCGCTTGGGTGCCGGTGACGGTGAACCGAACGCCCGCGCGATACGACGAGTTCAACCAGCCGCACCTGAACATTCACCAGGAGGCCGCGAAAAACGAGAAGTATGCGGGCGGACGCTTCGTTCGCGACGACAAGTCAGAAATGCTGGTGCTGTACGGTCACGAGAAAAACCTGGCGCCGCTCGATCCGCTCGACAAGGGCCATTTCCACGCTGAGAGCGCAGAGTTCTGGCTGGTGTTCACCGGACAGATTCGCTACGCCTTCGAAGGGCAGCAGCCGTTCGTGGCGAGCGAGGGGGATGTGGTGTACGTGCCCGCCAATACCTGGCACGCCACACGCTACACCGGACCCGATCCATCGTGTCGCCTGTCGATCACCGAGTATGTCGGCAACGCGCTGCTGCTGGAACGCAAGTAGCGGCGGGTCTTTTAGACCCGCCTGCAACCCAGCCTAGCGATCGTTCAGCTTGATCGACCGCGCCACGCGGTTGAACGCGACGCTATAAGCGTCAATGTCGCGATCGGGCGCCACCGACAGGTGGTAGAAGAGATTGCCGTCGGTGAGCAGCGTTGTGTAGACGTCCACATGCTCGACCCCGCCGAGGACAGACCGGCCCTCGAGCGGTGTGAGAATGGCGGAGCGGCCCGACAGCCTCACGCTGCGCTGGGCGCCGACGACGCGCATGTCCTGGTTGCCTCGAACGAAGCCTTCAATCAGCGTGTCGGTCGCCTGTCGCAGGTCACGCGACGAGGCGCGCGTCACGCCCAGCTCCACGCCGTGCGTCATCACTTCTTGTCCGCCCGCCTGGCCATACCCATTTTGTGGCACGTACTTGACCGTGCTGTTGCTCGCCAGCGCCGTCCAGTTGTTAGGAATGCTGACCTGGAACAACTGACCGCCCCGGACGGTTCGATACTGGCGTGCGGGAGCCGGCACAGGGTCACCGATGCGGCCCACCGCAACAGGCGCGCGATTGCCTTCGCCGTTGTTGCCGGGGTTCTTCTCGACGTCGGCCATGGTGCGCGCGGCCGGCAGCGTTGAAAAGCGGGCGCGCGTGCGCGCGAAGCCGCTGTCATCAGGAGAAGGACCCACGCGCAGTTGCGCCGCCTCCTGCGTGATGTACTGCGTGCGGTTACCCGGGTCGGGGTGGCTGCTCAACCACTGCGGCGGGCTGCTGCCGCCTTGCTTCTGGATGGTCTCGAACATCCGCGCGAGCGCCCGCGGATCGTAGCCGGCGCGCGCCATGATCTGCGCGCCCAACAAGTCAGCCTGTTTTTCGTACTCGCGGCTGTACTTCATCATCCACGTGCCCAGGCCGAATTGTGAGCCCTGCGAAATCACCTGGCCCAGGCCGCCGCCAATCACTGCACCGGCAATGGCGCCGGCCAGTGCGCCGATCTGAAAGCCCTGCGCCTTGGTGGCGTTGGCGGTGCCATGACGCAGCAGCACGTGCGCGAGCTCGTGCGCCATCACGCCGGCGACTTCACCTTCGACGCCTGCCGCCTCGATCATGCCGCGGTTCACGAACATCGGCCCGCCGGGCAGTGCGAAGGCGTTGATGTCCTTCAGGTTGACCGGCGTGAAGGAATACTGGAATTGCTTGAGGTTGAGATTGGGCGGCGCCGCAGCCACCAGCCGGTCACCCAGCTGATCGAGATAGCCCTCGATCTGGTCGTCGGTGATGATCGGATACTGCTTGCGGACCTCGTCCGAGGCCTCGCGTCCAATCTGCACGTCCTGCTCGGGCGTGTACTTGTTCTTTGGTGGCGTCACCTTGGTTTGCGCGACGACGGTCGTCGCGACCAGCGTGAAGACCAGGGCCAGCCGGCTGTGCAGTCTCATTTCATATCCTCAGGTGGCTCTATTTCAAGAACCGCGCCGTCTCTGATCGTCCCCCAAAGCCATTCTGGACGGAATTTCAGAATTCTGTGGAACCCGGCTGCCCAGAAATGGCAACGCGGCAGAGCTGGACAGGCGATTCCTGGGATTTTCAGTAGGCACGACCCTTGCTCTAGTCAGACTCGTGAGCGCCAGAATGTCGCGCTCGTGAAACGAGCGCTATTGTCGCGCTTCGGGAGTGAACCATGAGAATCGGAATGAGCGTGATCGCCGCGCTACTGTTGACCGCCACCATCTCTGCCGCGCAAACCGGCACGGACATGGCGGCCCTCGAACGCAAGGTTGCGGACGCCCAAACGGCCCTCGCGCGCGTGGAGCCCACGGGCAACTATCGCGAGCTGAAGGAACTGGAAGATGACCTCGCCTACCTGCGCGTCAAGGCGCGCCGCGGCGAAACCGTCACGGCTCGCGAACGCCGCGACCTGGACGATCGCATCGATCGCTTCATGACGCGCATGAACGGGACCACCAACAACCCGGGCACGTGGTCTGGCTCGAACAGCGCGCGTGACCGCGGCACCCGCGGTGGCACCGCGACGGCCTCGTCACGTGCCATTCCGTCGGGCAGCGAAATGGACGTGCGACTGGTCACGCCGCTGACGTCGGACACGGCCAAGGTCGAAGACGCTGTGGAAGCCACGACCATGGTTGACCTCTATCGCGGTGATGAGTTGATCGTGCCGTCGGGATCGCGCCTCACTGGTTACGTCTCGTCGGTCGATCGCGCCAGCCGCACCGACCGCAAGGGCGCGCTGACCATCCAGTTCACGCGCTTGATCGTGAACGGCCGGAGCACCGACGCGAAGGCCTCAGTGCTCAAGGCTCTCGAGAGCGACGGCATCAAGGGCGAGCTCCCGCAGATTGGCGCCGGGGCCGGCGTTGGCGCCATCATCGGCGGCATTCTCGGCGGCACGAAGGGCGCGATCGCCGGCATCCTGATCGGCGGCGGCGGCGTGATGGTCGCCACTGAAGGCAAGGACGTTCACCTGCCCGAGGGCACAGTGTTGCGGGTTCGCTTCGACGAAGCCGTGACGCTGACCCGGTAGAATCTGGGTGCCCGGGGGTATACCTCGGGCACCGGACTCTCACATCGCCTCTTGGGCGAGATAAGATCGCCGCTTGGGTACGATGCCAATCCGGCTGAAGCCGGACACTACATTCAGGCAACCCCACGGAGACCAAGCATGAGGATTCAGTTGATCGCGGCCGCCGTCAGCCTGGCGGTGGCCGGCGCCGCAAACATCGCAGCCGCGCAGGGCGTTGACCCGCGTCCCCCCAACAATCCTGAGCAGAAACCGGCGCTGGCGGGCCAGACCGACGCGCCGGAAATGAAGTCGAACGTCGCCTTCGACGTCGTCACGGTGGCCGAAGGCCTGCAGAATCCCTGGAGTCTGGCGTTCCTGCCCGGCGGCAGGATGCTCGTGACCGAGCGGCCCGGCCGGCTACGGGTCGTCGGCGCCGACGGCAAGCTGTCCGCGGCGGTGACCGGCCTGCCAGCGGTCGACGCGCGCGGCCAGGGCGGCCTGCTCGATGTGGTGCTTGACCCGGCGTTCGCGAAGAACAACCTGATCTACTGGAGCTACGCTGAGCCGAAGGATGGGCAGCCGGGCGTCAACAACACCGCCGTCGCCCGCGGCAGATTTGTCGATGATGCGGCGGCGCCGCGCGTCGACGAAGGGCAGGTGATTTACCGCCAGCGTCCGTCGCTGAACTCGCCCCTGCACTTCGGCAGCCGCCTCGTGTTCGGACGCGACGGCACGTTGTTCGTGACGCAGGGCGATCGGTCCATCACCGAGGGCCGCATGCAGGCGCAGACGCTGTCGAGCGGGCTCGGCAAGATCGTCCGCATCAATGCCGATGGATCGATTCCAAAGGACAACCCGTTTGTCGGCAAGGAGGGCGTGCTGCCGGAGATCTGGTCGTACGGCCACCGCAACATCCAGTCGGCGGCGCTGCATCCGGCGACCGGCGAGCTGTGGGAAGTGGAGCATGGCACGCGCGGCGGCGACGAGATCAACATCGCTCGCAAGGGCCAGGATTACGGCTGGCCGACGATCGCGTACGGCATCGAATACCGCGGCGGCCCCATCACCGGCGCCATCACGCAGCAGGCCGGCATGGAGCAGCCGCTGTACTACTGGGATCCGATCATCGGGCCGAGCGGCATGACGTTCTACAGCGGCGACCTGTTCCCGGCGTGGAAGGGCAACCTGTTCGTCGGCGGCCACGGCACCAACGACTTGGTGCGCCTGGTGATCGAAGGCGCGAAGGTGGTGGGCGAAGAGCGTTTGCTCAAGGACCTGCAGCCCAAGCCCGAACGCATCCGCGACGTCCGGCAGGGGCCCGATGGCGCGATCTACATGGTTACTGACAGCGCCACCGGGCGCATTATCAAGCTCGTTCCGAAGAAAGGTTAATTCCGATTATGAAGAAGTTCGCACTCGTTCTCGCCGGCGTGCTTCTGGGCGCGCCGCTCGCCTCGTCCGCCGTAGCTTCAGCGGAGGCGGAACAAATTGGCCGTCCCGTCAGCGAGCTCGTGGAAATGGAGCTGCTCACCTCGAGCGAAGTCGTCGAGAGGCAGAAGGCCGGTTTCATCAACGTGATCATCGCCAACGGCGGCACCGAGGCGCGCGGTCCGCAGAACATCCTGGCGGGTCACACGATCATGTCGCAGCGCACCGCGATCGATGCGGCCAAGCTCCTGGGCCACACCCTGGTTGCGCCGGTCATGCCGATTGACATTGGCGCCACGGGCGTCAGCGACGGCAGCAACATCCCCGGCGGCATCACGGTGCCGGCGGAGATCTTCAAGGGCCTCAAGCTGGCGGAGATCGAAAGCCAGGTGTGGAACGGCTTCAAGAACATCTTCGTGATGGGCGACCACGGCGCGGGCCAGAACACCATGCGCGAAGCCGCCGCCGAGATGGACAAGAAGTACCAATCACGCGGCGTCAACGTCTACTACGTGCCCGACTTCTACCAGAAGTTCCAGAACGACGTGCAGCAGTACTTCTACGATCACAAGCTGCCGATCGGTGGCCACGGCGCGATGATGGAGACCTCGAAGATGCTTTATCTCGAGCCCGCTCCGGGTCTCTATGTCCGTCCGATCTACAAGACCGTGCCGTTCGATCCCACGGGACAGACGCCCGAGCAGTGGAAGGCCCAGCGCGATGCGCGCCTGGCGCGCGAAGCCGCGATTGCCCGCGGTGAAACGCCGGCCGCACCACAGCGTGGTGGCGGCCGTCAGGCCGACCCGAACGCGCCGCCGCGCGTGAACAACGGGCTGTCGGGCTCGCCCCACAAGTCGACGAAGGAAATCGGCAAGGACCTCCAGATGATCGGCGTCAACAACACCGTCGCCCAGATCAAGCAGTTGCTCGCCGAACAGAAGAAATAGTTCGAACCGGAGATCAGGAGATCAGGAGAATTGTTTTCTTCTGACCTCTTGGTCTCCTGTTACTTCTTGCTGCCCGTATCGACCTTGCCCCTGAGGGTCGCGCCCTCTTCCATCACAAACGTCGGCGCGCTCACGTCGCCTTCGACCGACGCGGTCGCCTTCAACTCCACGCGCGCCGCGCCCATCACATTGCCGACCACCGTGCCACTGACGGTCACGATCCTGGCGGCCAGATCGGCGACGACCGAGGCGCCCGGGCCAATCGTCAGGCTGTGATCGCCCAACTCGATCGTGCCCTTCACCTGCCCGTCGATCACCAGGTCTTCTGTCGAAACCACATCACCCCGAACCAGGATTGAACCGCTGATCCAGGACGCTCGGCGCCGTTCTTCCATCCACGTCCTCCAGTCGAATTGACGAACCTTGATGGTACGTCATGCGAACGTTGGCCGTGCCACCCACTCCCGATACAACGAATCGTTCGCGAGGTAGCGGCTGCCTTCCTTTCATGACGATGTCTGGCCGCACCAGCGCGGCGAGCGCCGCCTGCACGGTGGACGAGCCCGGCAGGCGATGCCGGGTGCGCACATCCGCCAGCATCACGGTCTTGCGGCCGTCGGCCTTGAGGTCGTCCCAGGTTTCGTGCCCGAGGCGCTGCACGCCGTACGGCACGTTGGCGGCGAGATCGACAATCGCCGCGCCCAGATCGTCCTCGAGCCTCAGCGTGCTCATCGAGATGAACGCCACGTTCTTGCCTGCGCCTGTGATGAACGACACCACCGGACGATTGCGGTTGATCCCGTTGGTCAGCACCATCTGGCGGTCGATCACGGTCGCTGGGACGATGGCCGTGCCGTCCATGGAGGTGCGATGACGCGACGCCATCACGCTGGCGGTGATGAGCAGGAGGACGCCGGCCACCATCAAGCCCCACGCGACGCGGATGAACATTGCGCGATCATACCCGCCCCCGCCGGGGAATCGTGACGATGCCTTGGCATCTTTTGAAATGATGCTATGATGCCTGCGTGCGGACGACGCTGACCATCGACGATGCGCTCATGGACCGGCTGAAGCGCGAGGCCCGCCGAAGCAAACGGCCGTTCAAGGCGGTGGTGGACGAAGCCCTTCGGCTTGGTGTGGACCGTCTTCGACCATCGTCGCGGCGTGGCGTGTTCCGGCAGCGTACCTTCCGGCTGGGCTTTCCGCCCGGCACCCAACTCGACAAGGCCCTGCAGTTGGCCGCGCGCCTGGACGATGAGGAGATCGCCCGCAAACTGGCGCTCGGCAAGTGAGGGGTGATGCTGGTCGTTGACCTCAATCTGCTGCTCTACGCCGTCAATGCCGATGCGCCGCGACATTCGAAAGCGCGAGCGTGGTGGGAGGGCACCCTCAACGGCGACGAGGAGGTCGGACTCGCCTGGCCCGTGGTGCTGGGTTTCCTGCGACTCACCACCCGCTCCGGCATTCTGCCTCGTCCGCTGACGCCGCGACAGGCGCTCGACTCGATCGACGAGTGGATCGCGCATCCGCAGGTCGTGATGCTCGACCCTGGCGCCGGTCACTGGGCCATCCTGAGCAAATTCATTGACTCGTCCGGCGCGGCGGGAAACCTCACGACCGACGCCCACCTCGCGGCTCTGGCCGTGGAGTATGGCGCCACACTGTATTCGACCGACACCGACTTCACGCGCTTCGCGGCCCTGAAGTTCAGAAACCCCCTCGACTGACCAGAACGACCAGACTGGCTCCCGTCCATCATCAAGATCGCCCCTGAGCTCCGCCAGCCGCGTTCCATCCAGGATCGAATCACGCCGCTGTAAAGTGGTGGCCGTGCCACAACTGCAGGATTCCGTTCGGGCCGAACTGGCGCCTGGCGGCCGGTTACGAGCCGCGCTGAACTACAGCAACACGCTGCTCATCTCAACCGGGGGACCAGACCCGACGGGCGTGGCCCCCGGCCTGGCTCGCGAGCTCGCGACGCGCGCGGGCGCGGTGGTCGAGTTCGTCGGCTACGCCAACGCCGGCCTTGCGGCCGACGCGGCAAGCTGTGACGAGTGGGATGTCGCGTTCATCGGTGCCGAGCCGCAACGCGCCGGCGAGATCACCTTCTCACCGGCCTACGTCGAGATCGAGGCAAGCTACCTGGTTCCAGCCGGCTCCCCACTGCTTCGTCTTGAAGACGTCGATCGCGACGGCATTCACATTGCCACGGCCGCCCGCGCGGCCTATACGTTGTTCCTGCAGCGGACGCTTCGCCACGCCGCGCTGGTCGAGGCCGAAGGCCTGCCCGGCGCGTTCGATCGATTTGTCGAGATGAAGCTGGATGCGCTGGCGGGGCTCACGCCGAACTTGAGTGCTAATGCGCGCAAGTTGCCCGGCGCGCGTGTGCTCGAGGGCCGCTTCACCGCAGTGCAGCAGTCGATCGGCGTGCCGACGAACCGGGTTGCGGCGGCGAGCTATCTGAAGAGCTTTGTCGCGGAGATCACCACGTCCGGCCGGTTGCGCAATCTCATCGCGCAGCATCGCGTGGATGGCCTCTCCGTCGTGCGTGGCTAGGGCTCGACGCGCTTGGAATCACCTGTCCGGCATCGAAGGCCAGGCACCTGAGAAGCGACGAGGGCACCCTGGTGCGGGCACCCTCGTCGATCATGGTTACTGCTTGTATGGCGGTCGCGCCAGCCACTCCTGCGGCAGGTCGCCGATCGGCGCGCCCGGAGGCGCCGCCGAGGCGGGAATCACTTTCTGCAGGTCGGCGGTTGGCCGTTCGAGGAAGCGCTTGATGTCGGCGGCCAGCAGCGTGTGCGCCGCCACGTCGCCTTCGGTCCGGCCGGCTTCGGCGCGCAGCCGGGTCGCCAGGCGCTGCAGCTTGAACGACGAGATCGCGCGGACCTGTGCGTTCGGCGCCGCACTGGCCAGCCACATCACCCGGTCCACAAGCACGCGCTCGGTGGCGCGGCGAACTTCAGCCTCGTAGGTCCCCGAGGTCGCGGCGTCGAAGGTCGCCTTGACGAGCTTGTCGATCACTTCGCCGAGGCCCGGCAGGGCCTGGTCAACCGCGTACTGCGCCACCATGCGTGACGCGCGATCGGGCTGCAGCATGAAGCCGATGGTGACATCGGCGGCAATCGCGGCCGGGTTGACCGGATCGAAGCCCTCGCCGGTCGTGCGCGGGAACAACTCACGATGCATGCCGAAGCCTGGCGGCCGTGGCGTAATCAGATCGAGGATCTTCTTCGGGATGGTCAGCTCCGATGGCTTCAGCGTTGCCGACAGCACATCGATGGTCTTGCGCTGCGATTCACCCGACACCCAGCTGGTCGGCGTCCGGCCGTCGCCGCGCATGGCGTAGACGAAGTCCTGCCCCGCGATCATCGACGCGGCGCCCTCCACAGCATAGCGGTGGAACATGTAGATCGGGACCAGCGGCTCCTCGATCATCGCAGTGGGCACGCCGGGACGGATGGTGTTCTCGCCGAGGTTGTTGAGCGCAATCCGGCGCACACGCATCAGCCGCGCCAGTTCCGCCTCCTGGTTGGCGCCGTTCGACCACTGCTCGACGCGTGGGTGAATGTCGGTGTCCTGGTTAGTGAAGTACTTCAGGTCCGCCGCCCACGCCTCGTCCAGGATCCTGGTGAGCGCGGCCTTCTCGTCGGTGCCGCTCGCGAGTTCCCGATAGCCGTAGTTGATGGCCACCTTGTCCCAGTCACCGATGCGCGCTTCGTACGCCTGCGACAGGTCAAGCGTGCCGTCCTCCCGGATCGTGCTGAGCGGATGCGGGTAGTCCATCACCGAGATACGGCCCTTGCTGCTGTCGTAGTAGTTGTGGCCGAGGCCCAGCGTGTGGCCGACCTCGTGCGCCGACAGCTGCTTGATGCGGGCCAGCGCCGTCTCGTAGAGGATCGACGGCTTCTCGTCGCCCTTCACGTAGGGCGACAGCAGCCCTTCGAAAATCATGTAGTCCTGGCGATCGCGCAGCGAGCCGAGCGTGACCGTGGCCTTGATGATCTCGCCGGTGCGCGGATCGGAGACCGAACCGCCGGTGCTCCAGCCGCGCGTCGAGCGGTGCACCCAGTTGATCATGTTGTAGCGAATGTCCATTGGGTCAGCGCCTTCAGGCAGAATGTCGACCTTGAACGCGTTGCGGAAGCCGGCGGCCTCGAACGCCTGGCTCCACCAGCTCGCGCCCTCGACCAGCGCCTTCTTGACGTCTTCGGGCGCGCCTGAATCCACCCAGTACTGAATCGGCTTGACCGGCTCGCTGATCGCCGCGGCCGGATCCTTCTTCTGCAAACGATGCCGGCGCACGTAGCGGAACTGCATCGGCTCGCCGATCGGCGTGCTGTAGTCGACGAACGTGACGCCGCCGTAGCCGGCGCGCGGATCGTCATTGCGCGGCTGGTAGTTGTTGTCGGGCAGTTCGACGAACGAGACGTGCTCGCGCAGCGTGACCGAGTCGGCCGACGGCGTGACGCTGGCGACCGAACCCGAGAACAGGCCGCCGCCGAAACCGCCGCCGCCGCCACCGCCGGTGCTGCCGATCGCCGCCGGACCCTGCGCCGGTCCGCCACCACCGCCGGGTCCGCCGCCGGTCGGTTCATTCACGAAGGTCAGCATGATGTCGACCTCGGTGTTCTTCGGGAAGTTCTTGGTGTTGGGAGCAAAGATCGTGCTGCGCGTGCGATCGATGCGGTAGTTACCCGGCCGCAGGCGTGCGCTGGCGTTGTACCAGTCGCGCATGTAGAAGTCGGTGGCGTCGACCAAGACCCGGTCGCCCGTCACCGCCGCGACGGTGAATCCCCACAGCACCGACTTCGCAAACGAATCCTCAACCGACTTGCGTTCGAGCGGGTTCATGCTGCTCGATCGGAACGACAGGTTGCCCTGCACCATCAGCACCTTGCGGCCGACCCGCTGGAACTGGACGATACGGCTGCCGCCGCCCTGGCCACGATCGAGACCAATGTCGTTGGAGCCGAGGCCGGCCGACAACCCGTTCGAGAACAGGAAGTCAGTGTTGAACCGCGGGATCTCGAGCAAGAGCTGGCCCGAGTCTTCACCCCAATAGAGGGGGAAGTAGCCGTCGAGTTTCGTGAAACCCGCGACCCGCGACTCAATGGTCGCGAGCGGGGCTGGAGATTGCGACTGCGGCGGTTGCTGCGCTTCAATCGCAGGACCCGCGAGCAGAATGGTACCGATAAGCAACACGCACTGTTTGAGCATGACCAATCCTCGGCAGACATTCTACCCGCCTTCGCGGTTCGTCCGCTTCGCGGACTCACCGCTTCGGCGCGGCAGGTCCCGTGAGAGTTGCGTTGCATCAGCAGACAAATACCCCCTGAGCTTGCTGCGGGTAACACTGCTACGCCGTGCCGTGGTTATTCCTGGTGGCGTATACCTGTTCGGGCCTGGCCGGACTGATCTACGAAGTGAGCTGGACGCGGCTGCTCACGTTGCACATCGGGCACACGACGGCGGCGGCCAGCGCCGTGACGACAGCACCGCGTACACCAACCTCGGTGTCCTGGAGTTGGGCTTGGGTCGCAAGGCCGAGGCGGGGCGTTGCTTCGCGGAAGCCCTGTGGCTCACGCCAGATTCGCCGGTCGCCCGGCAGGGTCTGGCAGAGTCAAAGAAATAGGATTTCCGGCCTCACTCCAGCCGGCGGTAGGGGATTTCGCTGAACATCGGCAGGCCGGCCATCGTGATGATGTCGACCAGGCCGCTGCGCTCGTGGAATTCCTTGCTGTCGCGGTCGATGACGATGGTGTTGGGATAGAGCGGCGCGAGGCGGCGGAACTCCGAATCGATCAAGCGGAAGCGGCGGACCATGTTCTCGGCGCCTTCGTGCGGCCGATTGCGCAGCCGAATGTGCTTTTCGATGGTGTCGGTACTCGAGGTCAGCACGATGACCTTGTCAGGACTCCAGGTATCGCCGATCGCGGCCACCTGGTGGAGCGCGGCATGGTGCTCGACCGGGTATTCCGCGATGTGTGCCTCGAGCGTGATGCGGGCGCCCTCGAAGAAGATCACCTTGCCGGGGCCATCGTTCAGCGCAGCGTCGCGGTAGTTCGCGTCGTACAAGCGGCCGAAGTACTCGGTCACGCCGACGGCGTTCACGCCGTTGGCAATATCCTCGAGCACGCGCGGGTCCCACACGCCCTTCTCGCCCTCACCATACGATCCGTTGTGATACAGGTCGGCAAGCTGGCGGACCAGTGTGCTCTTGCCCACGCCCGGCCCCCCGACAATCGCGACGCGCATGGCGATGATCTTGGTCCGAACCGGGCACCCCGTCCATCACTTTCCGGGGCGCGGCTTCGGGGGACGCTGCTTGGCGCCTTGCCACAACACCATCACGGCGTAGGAGCGCCATGGGCGCCAGCCCTCGGCGCGAAGCTCCAGTTCGCGCGTCGTGCAGCCGCCGGCCATTTGCCGCAGCACCAGGTCGCCAGTCAGGAACGCATCGGGATCACCCAGTGCGCGCATGGCGATGTACTGGGCGGTCCAGGGTCCAATCCCTGGCAGCGCCCTCAGGGCCGCGACCAAGGTGCCTGAATCCACGGTGGAGGAGAAGGCGATCGAGCCATCGCCGACGGCACGGGCAAGCCGCCGAATACACTCCGCCCGCATCGCAATCACGCCCACCTCCTCGATCGGCGCGCCGGCAAGTTGCGACGGCGACGGGAACAGTCGGTCCAGGCCGGCGTCCTCATCAATCGGCGTCCCAAAGCGCCTGGCCAGCCGGCCGGCGACCGTGGTGGCCGCGGCCACCGACACTTGCTGGCCGAGGATCGCCCGGACCGACAGCTCGAAGCCGTCCCAGGCGCCGGGCCTGCGGATGCCAGGATGCCGCTCGAGGATGCCGCCGAGCAGCGCATCGCCGCCGAGGCATCGGGCAATGACTGCGGGGTCGGCATCCAGGTCGAACACGCGCCGCACTCGCCCGACAATCGCCGGCCGCGCGCCGGCCACAGGGAACCTGATGTCCAACTCGAGCGCCGGAGTGCTCGACGATCGGCCAACCGCAATCGTCCCGGTGCGGCCATCGACCTCGATCATCCGCCGGTAGCCGGCGGCGCTGACGGCCTCGACACCGGGCGTGGCCCGGGCGGCGAGAAATCCCAACACCGCGTCCCAGTCGTACGGCGACCGATAGGCCAGACTCACACGTTGCGCCACCACCCCAACAGCTTAGCGGGATCCGCGGAGCAGTTCTTGCAAGCTAAGATGAGATGGTGACTCGTCTCTCGTCTCTTATGGCTGTGCTCCTTCTTGTGGCCGGCGCGGCCGGCTGTGCCACTGCGCCGCTCAGTCTCGCCAATATCCAGGTTGGCCGTTCGCTTAACCCCGACCGTAGCGTGGCCAGCATTACCACGCTGTTCAAGCCCTCCGAAACCGTCTACGTCGCGGTGCAGACGACCGGCGCCGGCAAGGGCACGGTGGGCGTGAAGTGGATGTTCGGGACGCAGGTGATCGACGAGCCGACCAAGCCGGTGTCGTTCGACGGTCCGGCCAACACCGAGTTCCACCTGCAGAACTCCGGCGGCTTCCCCGCCGGCGACTACAGCGTGGAAATTTTCCTCGACGGCCAGTCCGTCGGCAAGCGCGTCTTCAAGGTCGGTGAACCCTAGATGTCTACTGATGGACTGATCGCCCTGGCGATCTCGCTGCTGGTGTCGGCCGGCCAATCCACCCTGCGTCCTGACGCACCGATCAAGTGCTCGAGTTGCGATGAATGGAACGTGCCGATCGCGCCGTTCAAGGTGTTTGGCAACACCTACTACGTCGGCACTGCCGGTCTATCGGCGTTGTTGATCACCTCGAATCAGGGTCATATCCTGCTCGATGGCGGCCTCACGCAGTCGGCGCCACTGATCGCGGCCAACATCGTCACGTTGGGGTTCAAGGTCGAGGACATCAAGCTGATCCTGAACTCGCACGCGCACTACGACCACGCCGCGGGAATCGCGGCGCTACAGCGTGCCAGCGGCGCCACCGTCGTCTCGAGCGCCTCAGGCGCCGAGGGCTTCGCGCTCGGCAACGCCGTGCCCGACGACCCGCAGGCGGGGTTCGGCAAGCCGGACAACGCGTTCCCACCGGTCAAGAACGTGCGCGTCGTGAAGGACAAGGACATGGTGACGGTCGGGCCGTTGTCGGTGCAGATGCACAACACCGCCGGTCACACCCCCGGCAGCACGACCTGGACGTGGCAGTCGTGCGACCCCTCCGCCAAGGCTACGGGGTCCAAGGACGGTTGCCTCAACATGGTCTACGCCGACAGCATTTCCGCAATTGCGGCGCCAGGCTTCCGGTTCACCGGCGATGCGAAGACGCCGAGCCGCGTTGAGCAGTTCCGCAAGAGCATCTCCACGGTGGGCGAACTGCCGTGCGACATCATGATCACGACGCACCCAATGGCCACCGACCTGGCCGGCAAGCTGGAGAAGCGGGGGGAGAAGCTGCCCGTGGATCCGTTCATCGATCCGCAGGCCTGCCGGGTCCTGGCCGCCAACGCCATGAAGGCGCTCGACGCGCGCGTGGCGGAAGAACAGAAACAGAAATAACGTTGCCCCACGCCTGACGCAGTTCGGAGCGGTCCCGGAGTAAGCTACCGACTACGCATGCCCGACCTCGCCCCAGAGGCTCAAGCTCGCGAGCACATCGACGCACAGTTGAAGGCGGCTGGCTGGACCCTCCAGGACTACACCCGCTACGACGGCTCCGCAGCGTCTGCCATTGCGCTTAGGGAAATCCCCGTCAAGGGTGGGCGATGCGATTACATGTTGTTGATAGACCGCAAGCCTGTCGGCGTCATCGAAGCCAAGAAGGTCGGGACTAAGTTGTCGATGGTGGCGGAACAGTCGGCATATTACGGGGCGAACGTTCCGGACTTCCTGAAGCAGCCTCTTGGCGACTTGCCGTTTTGCTACGAGTCCACCGGCGTCGAGACCTTCTTCCGGGACGAACGCGACCCCGCTCCACGGTCGCGTCAGGTATTCAGTTTTCATCGGCCGGAGACTCTGGCGGATTGGCTCAGTGAGCCGGACACACTGCGTGCCCGCTTGACGTGCATGCCGCCGCTTGTGACGACCGGCATGCGTGGATGTCAGGTTGAGGGGATCACTAGTCTTGAGGCGTCATTCGCAGACGCTCGCCCACGTGCACTTATTCAGATGGCTACCGGCGCCGGCAAGACGTATACGGCCTGTGCGTTCATCTACCGCCTTATCAAACACAGCGGTGCCAAGCGCGTGCTGTTCCTGGTCGACCGCGCCAACCTCGGCCGACAGGCGGCGTCCGAGTTCCAGCAGTTCGTCACGCCAGATACCGGCCGCAAGTTCACGGAGCTATACAACGTCCAACACCTGACGTCGAACCAGTTAGACGATGTGTCGCGGGTGACGATCTGTACTATTCAGCGGCTGTACTCGATGCTGCGCGGCGAAGAACTGGACGAAGACATCGACGAGAAGTCGGGCTTCGAGCTGGCGACCGCCGACGGTCGCACTCGCGATGTCGTCTACAACCCGGCCATACCCATCGAGGCTTTTGACTTCATCGTCACTGACGAGTGCCACCGGTCGATCTACAACCTGTGGCGCCAGGTGCTCGACTACTTCGATGCCTTTCTGGTCGGCCTCACGGCCACTCCTTCGAAGCAGACGATAGGGTTCTTCAACCAGAACCTCGTGACCGAGTACAACCACGAACGAGCAGTGGCCGATGGGGTCAACGTCGGCTACGACGTGTATCGCATCAAAACCGAGGTCACCGAACGTGGCGCGACGGTCGAAAAGGGTTTTTACGTCGACAAGCGCCACAAAGAGACGCGGGCACGGAGATGGGAGCAGCTCGACGAGGACTTCTCCTACGGCGCCGCTGACATCGACCGTTCAGTCGTCGTGCCGTCCCAGATTCGCACGGTACTCCAGACCTTCAAGGAGGCGCTTTTCAGCGAGCTGTTTCCGGGTCGGACGCTTGTCCCGAAGACGCTCATCTTCGCCAAAGACGACTCTCACGCCGAGGACATCGTGCATCTGGTCCGCGAGGTCTTTGGCAAGGGCAACGACTTCGCCAAGAAGATCACCTACAAGGCGTACGATCCGGAAACCAAGCGCTACGAGAAGTCCGAAACACTGATCCAGGAGTTCCGAACCTCGCCGCAGCTCCGGATTGCGGTCACGGTCGACATGATTGCCACCGGTACCGACATCAAGCCACTTGAGTGCCTCGTGTTTCTGCGCGATGTGCGCAGCCGCGTCTACTTCGAGCAGATGAAAGGTCGCGGCACCCGAGTGCTGACGCCCACCGACCTTCAGGCAGTGAGTGGTGCGGATGCCCAGGCCAAGACGCACTTCGTCGTGGTTGATGCGGTCGGTGTCTGTGAGAGCGACAAGACCGATTCCCGCCCCCTCGAGCGCAAGCGCCACGTGTCATTCGAGCGGCTGCTCCTTGGCGTGGCGCTCGGCAAACGCGACGAGGACTCGCTGACCAGTCTGGCCGGCCGCCTGGCAAGACTAGAGCGTGAGGTCTCGGTCGCAAATCGCGGAGTAGTGGAAGCCATTAGC